>Ga0209828_1000398_pt1 | contig 42296 bp, 23 predicted proteins | sample MaitaG_FD_187429 | JGI IMG/M metagenome (GOLD analysis project Ga0209828, IMG submission 187429) | Marine algal microbial communities from Maine, USA - Maine_Asex2 metaG (SPAdes) (version 2) | ecosystem: Host-associated > Algae > Red algae > Unclassified | place: Maine, USA | collected 2015-01-05
TTTAATTAGATTTTTTAATTTTTTCTCAAGTAATATTGCCTATCTAGATGCTGACAAATCTATGCTTTCGTCAGTACTATTTCAGCCCCAAATTATTGAAGACTATTTAGATATGATCTTTATCAATCGACAGATTACTCTTACTATGGAACAAATGTAACGACATACAATAGACTTTTTGTTCCTAATCTATCATTTTATCTATTTATTTTAACAAAAATGTCAATACATTAAGCAATTGAAATATAAGCCATCTTTATAAAAAAAAATTATCTTAGATTTAGACAGTTATCGACTAGACCAATATATTGAACACAAAACACCCTAACTGTCTTAGAAAATTTATGATCGGTTAATCGGTTCTCTATTTGTTTATTTAGAAAATACATTATGAAAAGAATTCTTACTTTAATTTTACTTCTTTCTTTCATCACTATTGGCCAATCTCAAAAAGCAGACATTGACAATAAAAGAATACATGTTGAATATGCTACTATTCCTAAACATTATGTAGCACCTGCAAACAGAACTTATAGCGTTGATATTTCAGGAAGCTATAAGTTCGATAAGCAAGATTTAGCAAACCATTTAAAGATTAGAGGGTGGGAGCAAGTCGAAGATGGTACAGCAAATATAAATCTAAGAGTCGCTGCATTTTCTAGAGGCCAAAGTTCTTATAAAAAAAGAGTCGTAGAAAAAAAGAATGATGATGGTAAGGTGATTAGCAAAACGACTTATTATAAATACGAAGCGACCAATTCTGGAAATGCAAATTTAAAAATATATGGACCTCAAAATGAACTAGATTATAAGAAGAAGCCTAAATCAAAAAAAGAGAAAAAGAAATTAATGGAAAAGCTATCGAATCCCTTTTTACAAGATGTAAAGGGATCTGGGAATACAGATAACAGAGAATATGTAAATTATGATTTGTCAAAAACGTATAAGATTTCTACAAAAGAACACAAAAGCCTAAAGGAAGCTGGTGATGAAATGAAGAGAACGTTTGAATCAGAATACCAAGGAAATCTAAGTGATTATAATGACAATATAGCATCGCGTGCTTCAAATTATTTGAACAATCATTATGGTTATAGTCGTAAGCGAGATTGGGTAAAGTTCAAAACACTTGGGTCGAAAAAACATCCTGAATATGAGATGTTTAATAATGCAGCGAATGCTATGAAAGAAATTTTAAGCCAAAAGCAATTCAATCAAGCTTTCGACGAGGTTACAGAAAACATCAATCCCATCATTGAATACTTCAGAACGACTGCAGATACATATTCTAGTAATGACAAACATCATAAGCGTCTGAAGGCAGCAAGCCTCTTTAATATGGCCCAATTGTATTATTATCTAGATCAACCTGAAAAAGCCATTCAAATAGGGAAAGAATATCTGGAGTGGGGACATGATGAAAAAGATGGTAAAAGATTTATAGAAAAATCTGAAAAGCTTGCTCATTTATTGAATTTTCATAAAATGGAGGGAAGATTTATACCCACAGATGAAGCCCTTGAAGATGTTTTCTTGATCGAAGACAATACTGAAGGAAACTAATAATTATTGTTTTCACGGATTCTTTTATGATATTCATGGTAGCAAAAAAACTTGTCATAATGGGCTATTTAATGCCTGTGTCGGCAAACTATATATGGATGTTCGTCCTATTATCTTGACATCTTACGAATCTAATAAATCGTGTTCCAGAGAGTTAGCATAAAAACACCTTCAATATGATGTTTAAGACTTTAAGATGAGTAGGATTAGCACCCTTTATATTGTGACCATCATTTTAATCTTAAAAATCGTGTGCCAGAGAGTAGGATATGAATTATCTTAAATAAGATGTTTAAGATTTTTAGGATATATAAGAGTTCCTCTTTATATCTTGGCCATCGCCTTAATCTCAAAAATCGTTTGCCTGAGAAGCAGAAATCTAAAATCAAATAAATCACCTAGCGGACAGTAAGTTTACGTCTTTGATCTTGATTATATAGAGACTATTTACTCAATACCCAAAGCTAAACATTGAGAACAATGTCTTCCCAAGCGACATATTATAAAAAATTATCATATATAATTTCATATTACAAATAATCTTAATATTTTTATCCTTGAATATTAATGAATTACCATGAAAATTAATGTAATTGCTCTTTTTGTATGTCTTATTGGTTTGGTCCAGCTTACCGCACAAGATGAGATCCCAGTCATTCCTGCTGAAAAGATTCCTCAAGCTGTATCTATTGAAGATATGGAGGATAGAGAGATGAAAACCAATTTTATCAAAGTAGCTTCAACCAGCACATCAGTGAATGTCAGGTCAAAAGCTAAAGCAAATGCCAAAGCATTATTACCAGCAAAAATATATACAGGAACATTAGCAGAAGAAGAGACAGCTGTCTATTTTATTCAATTAGCAGCTTTATATAACTCGACAGGAAATGTCAATACGTTTAAAAGGCTTGGTGTTTTTGGTAATATTTACAAACAGCTTACAGGTAATGCAACCAAGATAAAGCTTGGTTATTTCCAAAATAAGATGGAAGCTTCTGATATATTGAGACAAATAAAATCGATGGGATATCGAGATGCTTTCATTACTCAAAGTCAAATCAATGCACCTGACCTTGAGTTAGTTATAACTGGTTCGCATTATATTCAAGACGACTTTTCTAGTTCGATTGCAGGTACGAGTTATACTAATTCGAATGTTAAATATAAAGTACGTCTAGATTCATATCAAGATGCAGTGTGGTTCTCTAGTGCAGCTGTAGAAGACTTAGGTAAAATAGAGCAGTGGACAAAAGGGTCTTGGACAATTTTTGTATTAAGTTCTTATAACAGTTTAGAAGATGCACAGCGTGTTAAGGATATTGCTGTTGATAGAGGTTTTGCTTCTGCAGAAGTTGTTCTAGATAACAATGGAATTTTAGAGAAGGTCAGCTATTAATTTTCGACTTACTATTCGATATTTTTCCAATACTGACATATTGATTCTTACCTTTTTCTATATTTTGCCTGTTTTAAATTAGCAGTATTCAGATAGGTTTTGAGAAGTGATTGAATCTAGATTATTCTTAAATCTAGCGACAATGACCACAGGTGGAAATTAAAAATAATATAAAATTACCTATCTAGTTTTGAATTTGCTTATCGATTCAATAGTACCATTAAGCTCTTCTATTATACCCTTTGACTTTGATTTGCAAATAAAGAAATAGTAATTGTCAACTGCAATATTCTATTGCTTAGGAATTTAATCTTGTTGAATCGACTATTTTTAGTGCATCCGATCACCACGAACTTCAAGCGTCTTAAGCATGTCTGCTTCGAAGCTAAGGTACTCTTGCCATCTTCTCTCGACTGCTTCTTCACCTCCATATAGTTTGGCTAAGCGTAAAAATAGTTTGTAATGTCCCGCTTCCGAAATCATAAACCCTTTATAAAATTCTCTTAGGTCTTCTTCTCCAATATGGAGAGACAGCAGTCGAAATCTTTCACAGCTTCTCGCTTCTATTAATGCGAATGTTAGCAGCTTCTCGATAAGCCGATCGTCTTGACTACCACCTCCTTTTTGAAATACGCGAAGCTTATTGACATATTCATCTTTTCTTTGAAAGCCAAGTTGTAATCCTCTCTTTTTTAATTCTTGAAGGACTAATGTAAAGTGACTCCATTCTTCTGCTGCGACTATAGTGAGCTCTTCGACTAACTCAATCCTTTCGGGATAATTTTGTATCAGGGAAATACAGGATGTTGTCGCCTTTTGTTCACAATAAGCGTGATCAGTTAGTATGTCTTCTAAACTCATTTCAGCTAAATTTACCCACCTAGGATCGGTGGGTAAATTTAAACCGAGTTTAGTTTTTCGTATTGTCTCCACTTATTTTAGAAGTATCATTTTCTTAGTCTTCACTATGCCATCAAATGAGATCTGATAATAATAGATTCCGTTTTGATTTAAGTCTTTTCCATTTATTTGTAATTCGTGCTGGCCCTTAGAGTATTGTTTTTGATTGTCAGATAATACTCTTCCTGTTATATCGAGGACCTTAAGATTTACAACTCCTGAAGTCGGGAGCTGGATACGTACATTTGTAATACCCGTAAACGGATTTGGCTTATTCTGTTCAATAGTGAATTCATCAGCACTCGCTTGGTTACCAATTAAAAGAACAATGTCTGATAGACCAGAATCATTTTTATAATATGCTTCTTTTTCGGTTATGCTAGAAGTCAAGGACAATACATTCTCTAAAGACAACGCTTGGCTTGCTTTGAATGTCAGATTTAAGAATCCTTCATCATTTGATTGTCTAGATAAAGATTCTGGTGCAAACCAACTAAAACTAGTTCTATCATCAAACATCCCATAATTTGTATCATCAATATTGATTATATCAGACTTCACATTCACAAGTTTTAAACCTTCGTGCTCAAGTGTAAACTGGAATCCATAAAGATTCTTCAACTCAGTAGAATGCATTGAGATATTGACTAACTGCCCAGTTCTAATTTTCTGATCTGAAGTTTGCAATACAAGTGTTTTGTTAGATCGAATTTCAGCGTTAGAGATTCCATTTACATCTGCAGTTAAGTTAACATCACCGATTTTAATGCCAATGAAATCAGCTTCTCTATAGTTAGTTGCCAAATTTAATAAGCCAATATTTTCGGTAAAAGGCCAAGGACTTGCTTCATCAAAAAACACTTGTGATTTGTCGACAAAGGTCCACGCATTCGTTTCAGGTAATTCTTCAGTCAAACCAAGAATCAGTTGTCTCAATTGAAGTATATCAACTGCTGTGACTTGATTATCTCTGTTGGCATCTGCAGCTATAATTTTATAAGGGTTATCCATATCAGAAATCCCTAAAATATGCTGCTGAATTCCAATTAAATCCAACGTAGATACACCATTAATGTATTCATCCGTCTTCTCGGCTTTGACTTCGTAATTGTAATCAGTCAATAGATTTGTAAACAGATATTCTCCATTTCGATCTGAGCTCTTATTTTTTGGAAATTCTGAAAGATTGGCAGCAAGATTTATGTTGACATCTTTTATTGCCTCACCATCAATCATTGTGACCTGTCCTGATATGATGACTGAGGAACCATCATTAACTTCTTCTTCTTCTTCTTCTTCTTCTTCTTCTTCTTCTTCTTCACTTTCTTCCTCTTCTTCCGCCTCGTATTCACCACATTCTCCTTCAAATATGATTGATACATTACAGAATTCACCATTGCCATCAGTATCCCAAACCCAAACTCTTAAATCTGCGAAATTGGTTCCTGCATCACAATCAAATGAAATACTTGACTGCTCATCAAAGTTTACATCTCCTGGTTGAGCGACATCTTCATCAGGTGTGACTATACTGTATCGTAAGTCATCATAATCTGTACAGTTATCATAACTTCCAAATTCGAACTCACTAGCCCAGATGACAACTGGTCCATCACTATTTGTAAATGATGTTGTCAGACCTGAGATACATAGTGGAGTGGGAGCGGACATATCTTTGTACACCACTTCAGTAGTTGAACTTGTTTCATTTCCACAACCATCTTTGACGATCCATTGAATTGTATAGCTATCTCCTGGACTTCCTTCTGGTGTCATCATAGCTGCTTCAGGACCTCTTACTGTTTTAGATGCTACAATGTCATCTCCATTTCTGACGTATATTTGCCATTGTAAAAGATTAGATCCTGTCATTGATCCATCACAATAATCAATTGCCTCTCCATATAAGATGTCACTTCCGACACAGTCCGAGACACCATCTTCATTTTTGAAAGCTCCACTTGATGTATTCACAGTATAATTACTCTCAACACTGATTTCAGGTTTGGAATCATCATTTACGACAATCACCTGATCAAAGGTATAGTATCCATCGACGTCGACGTCAGTATATCTAAAGTAAACTGCATCACCAATGGCTGGTCCATAATCTGGACATGCGACACATTGGCCTTGAGCCCAATCTTCTACAGCTTCAAAACTATCAGATGAACTATCATTTTCATCATCAATATTTGTTTGGTTTGGTGAGAATAGACACCAATCTACTATCGTCCATCTTCGAATGATCTTCAAGCAAGCATCAGAAGCTGTAATCGTATCCGAGTCCATGCTGTAACCTACTAAGCCACAATTCGTATCACACCAAACTGGGATATCCTCGACTTCATCAGGAACACAAGTAGAATATTCGCCCATTGTTACTGTTGTCGCAGTTTCAACCACTTTTCCTTCATCGTTACATTCGACATTGATTCCACTTACAGATTTGCTATTGTAATATTTTGGCCACTTAATGGTATACGGGTCAAAACTATCTGTTGACTCTACTGAAACAATCTGAGTACAGAATGGGTCACCTGTATTAAAGTCACCACTTTCATCAAGATCAATAAACCATTCTCTGACCACTTGACCTCCTGCACAAACATTGTTGCTTCTTGACTCGTTTAATAACTCGACTTCCATAGCTGTTTCGCCTGGACATGAAGCACCGACCATAGCCGGGATTAAGAGTTGATCACCATCTGTACAATTGACAACTTGATCAGTACACAGTATACTTGGTGATGATTTATCGACTACTTCTATATATGTCAGACATTGATTGACATTGCCTTGCTCATCTTCTACAATTAAAATAACTGGAATCAACTTACCATAATCTTCACAGCAGAAGGATACATATTCTCCAGGAACAGTAATTTTTCCTAAGTTTTCACCTGTCGTTTTACAATCATTTTTCTGTACTTCTCCTAAGTCAATATCGTGTGTGATCGGGTTACAACTCACTGGCTGGAAACCAACTATTCTGTCTTGACAATCTCTAACGACCTCAGACCAATCATCTTGTCTGACTACAGTAATTGTCACTTTACCACAGTCTGAATCATGACTGCCTTCATCAATGTCTGTCGCAAAAACTTTCGCGATACCACTACCTGTCTCGCTGTTTTGATTTTGAGTCAAAGATACTGTCAGTGAAGATTCGCATACTGCAACAGGCGGTGTATCATCTTGTATAATGATATTAAAACTAAAGTCTGACTGATTGTCACAATCATCAATAACTGATCCACTCACACTAATCGGACTTTGTTCATACCACAAGTCCGTAATAATACCATCTTTGACAATACCATCTTCTGGATTCCAAACAATAACAGTCGCAGTGTCACAATTATCAATGATATGTAACTCTGGTAAATTGTAATTTGCAGAACATGACCATGGCTCTATATAAACCATTACATCATCTAGCATCGTAATCGGAACCAATTCTCCATCAACCTCTTTTACAATTTGAGGTGCTTGTCTATCTCTGATTTCGATTGTTTGTCTACCAGAGATGTATATATCAGAGTCACACCAGTCAAGTACTGTCCATTCTCTGACAATTTTTCTTCCATTTCCACAAGACTCGTATTCTATATCAGTATAAGAAGAAGCTGTATTACAGTTTATATCAAATACAGGAACCTTAGGATGTGCAAAATTATTAATAAGTGTATCAAAAGTGATCACATCAATCATCGGTTTGTCAATCACTTTTATAATCACCCATTCATCAATATTATCGCCATCAATATCTTGCTTAACCATCGTATCACGCACAGTACCATTACTTGCTTCATCTACGATCTGCATTGTATCAGCGGTAATCGTTGTATCCGCGATTGTCTCATGAATATTATAGTAGAATGGAAATGCATCGTATCCCTCTATCAGATAAGACAGGTATTCAGGGGAGTAAAGTTCTACATCGGGATCTAACACAACATCATCAGCAGGTTTGTCGCTACAGTCGATGAATACATTTTCTGGGAATGAGAAAATGGCGTTTATTCCATTTTCGTCAATATCTATATTTATTTTTTGAATAGCATATTGTTGTTTCAGTATTTCGATTTTTTCAATTCTGCCGTGACGTTCTACTGTAGCTGTATATGTAAGTGTGACAATTTCGCCATCCTCATCACAGATACCACCTGTTCTCACTTCGTCAACATCCAATGATAATAAAGGAGGACCGCAATCACCAAAAGCAGTCTCTACTTCAGTTGGTGATACGATGATAGAAGGATAGTATCCAGGATCACACCATATCGTACAATCATTTGGTATTGTTCCATCTGCATTCATTTCACATGGCGAATCAAAGTGAGGAATATTATTCGCTTCGATTATTGCATTACCCCAACATGAACCTTGGCTGCAATCAAGATTGAAAAGGAGTGAGACAAATATAAATTCTTCAGTAAGTATATTTCCGATTGGCTCTCCTTTTGGATTGAAAAACTCAATTGAATAATTACCAAGTGGTGAAGGGTTTTCTAATAGCATATCAGGCGTTACCTCAAGCATACAATCTTGATTTAAGCTGATTACTAAATCATTATTACAAACCAATTCATCACAAACTGGAATTAAGATTGGAGTTGGATCGTCAGGGTCACCATCGCCATCAACGTCAACGTCAGCAAATACCGTCGGGTCATCAGAGATATCATTTACATCTTCAATTGGAATTCCATCAGGGCCAATATTTGTGCCAAACACAAAGGCTTGATTTGTTTGGAAGATATTGAAAGCTTGTCTATACTTAAATACGCTAGTTTCAGTAGTAAATGTCACGACGAAGGATTCACCTGGTCTTAAAAAACCAGACATTCCGTCTAATAAATTTACATCGGTTTCGCCATCATAGTTAGGGTTAATTGTAGGCAATTGAGTGGCATCAATATTTGTAATTGACACTGCCATATTATTGTCATTTATTGGCGTCGTTGGTGATGCGATTGGTAAGAAAACAACATCATCAGTCAATTGGATCTCAATAATATCAAAAGTACTATTATTTGAGACTGTTAAATCAAAAGTCAATGCAACATCTTCATCTTCAAACAATTCTTCAAAGACTTGCGCTTTTTCAAGATTGATATTACATACACTGACATTAATTTGAAAGCCCACTAGATCAAGATCTGCACAAATATCCTGCGATCGTATAAAATTGAATATGTCTATCGCAGGTGTCACACCAAAAGAAACGACAGATAAGTCAACAAAATTCGGATCTTGAGGATTATCTAATTCTGCTATAAAAGGATGGATATTATACACACCCACTTCGCTTACAATAAAATCATCCGGACTTGTTCCGACTTGTTCTATGATTTTGCCAGGTTCAGAAGTTAAGACATATATTAATTCAAATCCAGCTGGCATGATACTATTGTCAGTAGAGATCGCGTCTATAGGAAGACTAGGGTCAAAACATTGGAATCCTGGTCCAGAAACGTCATCTAATACAATCCCACAGTATGCGACTACCGTTGGGTCATCTGGTTCTCCATCTCCTTCAGGATCAACATTCGTCGGGTTTTGGGGGTCATCAGATATATCAGTTACATCTATACCATCAGGATCCTGACCAGTTGCAATAGCACTATTCTCATAAGACAGATTAGCTAAGTCAGATTCTTGGAGAATATATATTGCGCTTGCTGAAGAGTCTACTTCGCCCGGAGCTAAGCTTGAAATTGTATTCGTTGAAACAAAGATATTGTCATCTTCAACAAGAATATTAGTCAGTGTGACATTTCCTGTATTGGTCACGATAAACTGGTATAAGATTGTCTCACCAATATCAGCGAATCCATCTCCATTTTCATCTTGGAACGTACCTATTTTTACAATTTCAATGAGTGGATTTTGAGCTATTGGTACTATGGTAGGATCGTCTGGATTACCATCTCCGTCTGGATCATCATCTGTTTGATTTAATGGATCGTCAGAATCGTCTTCGACCATATTTCCAGATGGATCTGTCCCAGAGGCAGTTGCTTGATTTTCTACTCCTCCAGAATCAATATCAGATTGAGTCAAAGTATACATTGCTGTAAATGTAGAATTGTCTATTTGTCCAGGGGAAAATGTTACTATTGGTCCTCCTTGGACAATGACTAATGCATCGTTAATTACGACATTTGATAATGTCACGTTTCCAATATTTTCTACTGTAAAAGCGTAAGTAATTGTTTCACCTGCTTGTCCAAATCCATCACCATTTTCATCATTAAATGTTCCAATCTTCAGAAGTGAGATATCTGGATTTAAAGGCACAGGTGTTATTGTCGGATCATCTGGATTTCCGTCACCATCAGGATCGTCTTCAGCAGGGTTTTGAGGATCATCGGACATATCTGTTGTCGGATTTCCGTTCGGGTCCGTACCAGTGGCAAGAGCAGAATTCATTATTTCTCCAGCATCGATATCCGCCTGAGTTATTAAGTATAAAGCGACAAAATTTGTAGTATTTGTTTCTCCTGGTTCTAATACTGGAATTGGGGTTCCAGATACTGCCACTAGGTCATCCGTTATTGTCACATTAATTAAAGTGACATTCCCCGTATTCGAGACTTCAAATCCATATGTGATTGATTCTCCTGGTTGTGCAAATCCGTCTCCGTTTTCATCATTAAAACTACCAATCTTAAGAACCGAGATCTGAGGATCTTGTCCGATTGGAATAGTCGTTGGATCATCTGGTTCTCCGTCACCATTAGGATCATCGTCCGCTGGATTTTGTGGATCATCAGATGTATCTGTGACTGGGTCACCATTCGGATCAGTTCCTGTGGCTAATGCAGTATTTTCAAAACCACCATTGTCGATATCAGCTAATGTAATCGTATACGTAGCAGTAAAGGTATTTGAATCTGTTTGTCCTGGAGCGAGAGATGCAATAGGACCTCCAGATAGGGTGACCAATGGATCTGCGATTGTTATGTCTGTTACTGTGACATTTCCTGTATTGGTGACAGTGAATGTGTAACTTATTGTCTCTCCTGGTTGACCAAATCCGTCACCATTTTCATCATTGAATGTACCAGTTTTCAAAAGAGATATTTCTGGCATTTGACCGACTGGGATGGTTGTTGGATCATCTGGATTACCATCGCCATTTGGATCATCGTCTGCAGGGTTTTGAGGATCATCAGACATATCTTCAGTCGGCATTCCGTTAGGATCTGTACCTGATGCAAGCGCAATATTTGTAAACGTGCCTGCATCTATATCTGCTTGTTGCAATACATATACTCCTGTAAAAGTAGTCGCATCAGATTGTCCAGGAGAAAGTGTTGCTAAAGGACCTCCTGTAACTGACACCAATGGATCTGTAACTGTGACATCTGATAATGTGACATTTCCTGTATTCGTCACTGTAAACTGATATGTTATTGTTTCTCCAGCTTGTCCAAATCCATCGCCATTTTGATCAATAAATGTACCAGATTTTAACAGCGAAATTGCTGGCATTTGTGGGGTATTTGTAAATGTTGGGTCATCTGGTTCGCCATCACCATTTGGATCATCATCGTCGGGGTTTTGTGGGTCATCTGATGTATCTGTTATTGGATCACCACTTGGATCGGTTCCTTCTGCTATTGCCGAGTTGGTCACTCCACCTGCATCTATATCAGCTTGAGTGATACTATATAAACCCGTAAATGTTGTATTGTCAACATCTCCTGGTGCCATAATGGCTATTGGTCCTCCTGAGACAGTCACTAGTGCATCACTAATTGTAACATTGGTAAGTGTTACATTCCCAGAATTAATAACTGTAAATGTATAAGTTATCGTTTCACCAGGCTGTGCAAAACCATCTCCATTTAGATCATTTAGTGTACCAACTTTTAGCAACATGACTTCAGGAGCGAGATTTAGAGGTGTTTCCTCATCATCTGTATCTACTGCAATATTATTATCAGGATCAGAACCATTTGTTGTCGCTGTATTGTTTACAACTCCGTTATCTATATCCGCCTGAGTTAAGACATAAGTTCCTGTATATGTTGTGTTGTCAATTTGTCCAGGTTCTAGAGTCATAGGTGCTCCATTCACTATAACAAGCGGGTCTGAAACAGACACATCTGTCAAGGTAATATTACCTGTATTTGTCACAATGAAAATGTAAGTTATTGTCTCCCCAACTTCAGATATTCCATTACCGTTCTCATCCATTAACATACCTGTTTTTATGATGGTAATTGAAGGCATTGGAGGAAGGGTTTGCATGTCATCGTCCATGTCCATAACCGTATCGCCACCCATTGTCGTTCCAGAGGTGGTTGCAGTATTCATGAATGTCCCTCCGTTTATATCATCTTGGGTTATCGTATATGTCCCTGTAAATGTTGAATCATCCATAGCTCCCATTGCTAAACTTATTGGTCCTCCTGAAACAGTTACAATAGGATCTGTTACAGTCACATTCATCAGGTCTATAGTGCCTGAGTTAGTTACGGTGAAATTATATAGGATCATTTCACCAGCTTGTGGAAATCCATCACCATTCATATCCATAAATGCTCCTACTTTCTCAAGCATTATTTCTGGTGTGCCTCCCAATAATGGAACATCTTCATCAGATGTATTCATGACAGTATCACCGTTAGGATCCATCCCCGAAGCAGTCGCAGTATTTGCAACCATCATGTTTGTTATGTCATCTGCAGTAATTGAATATTCACCTGTAAATGTTGAATTGTCGATTTGTCCTCCCGTCAAAGTAATTGGTCCTCCAGAAACTGTAACAAGTGGATCCGTTATCGTCACTCCCGTTAGATCAGTAATTCCTGTATTTGTGACTATAAAAGTATAAGAAATTGTTTCACCTACATCAGCAATTCCATCTCCATTCTCGTCATTAAATGTTCCTGTCTTTACGACAGTGATTGATCCACCAGGGATATCAATTGGGACATCTTCATCAGCAGTGTCAGAAACACCATTATTGACCATATCTTCTCCATTTACTGTTGCCGTATTCATGACACCAGCATTAGTAATATCATCTATAGTGATGGCATAAGTTCCAGTAAATGTAGTATTGTCACAATCCATTGCTGCGAGAGATATAGCAGCTCCTGACACAGTAATCACAGGATCTGTGACGATTACATTCATTAAATCTGACATTCCATTATTACACACTTCAAAAGTATAGGTGATAATGTCTCCAGGTGATGCTTCACCGTCAGCTCCAAGATCTAAGACTCCTGTTTTTGTTAACATAATGCTACCATCACACGGATCAGCAACGATTGTTGTTTCACACATAGATTCTTCTCCGCAATCATCAGTTACAACGACTGAAATTAAGCCAGCAGGAAGACCTGTAGCGGTTTCTGTTGTTTGACCATCACTCCACAAATATGTGTAAGGAGCATTGCCTCCAGTAGGCACTACTGTAGCTTCTCCACCATTTGGATCACATCCTGGATTTGCATCTATGGTAATTGTACACTCAATACATCCGATGGTTGTATCCACCCAATTAGATGAAGGTGGTGTCGGGCATACTGTCGTGACACCGTCTGCTAAAAATACAAGTCCACAGTCATTAACTCCTGCTGCAGGATCCATGTATCCATCTGAAACATCTGTATCTGTGACATTTGGATTGGACGTTGTACAAGCTTCTGTTGCATCAGGACATCCGTCACCGTCACTATCCAGATCTAAAAAATCTGGAATTAAATCTCCATCTGTATCTACAGGTGAAGTCGCACATCTATCTACTAATTCTCCAGTACTGAGGCCTCCAACCATTACATAAGTACCATCACCATTACTATCTAAGCTACAATCTTCTAATGTCAAAGTCAGTTCACTACAAGCTTCTACCGCATCAGGGATTCCATCATTATCACTATCCAAATCTATATAATCAGGAATTCCATCGAGATCTGTATCTAGACCAACACATACTGGTTCAGGCGCAGGTAGGAAAGTAAACGATCCACCATTACCTACAGCATTATCGTATAAATCAAATTCCAATCGATCGATGCAGCCGTCAAATCGAATAAATACGAAGTGATCAGTCACATTTCCACTTGCAGGATTTGATTGTTCGTTGTCAATACTCTCAATAGTACTCGCTGCTGGATCATAAAGCAGATCTACACCTATTTGGAGAATTGTATATGGCACAGTAACTCCATTTAGACTTCCGATTATTTGTACTTCATCAGTTCTATCAATATCGTATAACTTAAAGTTGAAATCACAAACTGGCTTTGAGAAAGTATAGTTCGTTCCTAAAGAGTTGGCTAGGCCTGTTTCATTATTTCCGGCGGCATCTTGTCCATGTTGGACTCCAAGTAGGAGACTTGTAGAATCTGAGGTTCCGTTATCTATGATGTGTTCATTTGATATAATAAACTCATCAATCGATGAAGAACCGTTTGTCTCTAGTGGATCCTCTATTTGGATAACAGCTCCATTGATCCCTCCAACAGTAATCATAGCATTATTGAATGCGTTAAGTGCGTCCATCTCTCCGTTGAGTCCAGAAAGATCTAGGGTTTCACAGATCACATTTTCATCTGTATCAAGGATGCCATCATTATCACTATCTGCATCTTCAAAATCTGGAACTCCATCATTATCCGCATCACCATCGGTTTGAGAAGCGACCAATTCTGGAATTGTGTGTGAAAATGTGCTTGAATTAGCTAAAGAAAGGAAGGAAACTACTACAAATAGCTTGAAAAACGTGAGTCTCAGATATGCCATGTTGGTTATTATTTTGAATAACTGATTTTCATGATCTAGCTTTTTAAAGCACTAAACAAGAATGTAATGCGATGAAAGAGAAAGACTCATCTCAGTTAATGCAACAAAATATTACTATGATAATACATAGCAGAAGGTTTGCCATTTATAAAATATATAAATAATTAGGCAATACGCGATTTGCAGATAACGTGATACTTATGTATATAAGCTTAATGTAATGTGTTGTTTCTTATTATTTGAAACTGCTTGATTATTAGCAAATTATAACAGAAAAATTTAATATATGTTAATTTTTTTTATTGAGACAATGAATATGGTTGATTAAAAAGTCCGTTTCATAGACCTTGTAATCTTCATAACCTGTCGTCCAAATGATGCCTATTTTGTCAAGATCTAAATTTTCCAATGATTTGAGATCATCTTTTTTAATTGAATAGACTAAATCATACACCATTTTCTCTGATTCGTCATTATAGACACCAAAATCTCTTTTCAAATTGTACAGAATAATCTTATCTCCATTTATAAATTCGAATCGAAGCGCTGATCCTTTTTCAATCCCACCATATGTATCCCTCGCTAAATTTGAATGGATTTTGATTTGCATATTGAAGAAGTAGAGTTTTTCTGATTTTACAACTTGTCCATATGCAAGTATATAATCTTTATGCTGAAAATGGCTCTGTAGTTTTTCTGGAGTGTAGTCAAAAAAATAAGTCAATGGGGTGTATTCTTTACCATCAATAATTTTTTTTAATGAACAATCTTTGAAAGCGTTGAGCTGAGCTGAGACATTTGGATGTGTATCAAAAGTATAATTGGATAAATCTTCGTCGTTATTCTTTAATGCTGATTTTTTATGCGGTAGCGACGTTGAAGTTTTTACAGGTATGTCAATTTGTGGTAAACTCAGTCTGTCGACTTCTTGATTTAGCATCGTTTCGATTTCAATAATGTATGCTAATTCATAATCTACCTCATCACTTGTCTGTAAATTAGTAATCGCTTGTTTCAAATTATTGACTTCACTATATAAGAATCCAACATTTTCAATAAAAGGGTTGAGCTTAGATTCTGTCTGAAGTTGGTCTTTTTGATCGCTAAATTGACTTTTTAAGTTTTGAGCAAGATTTGATAAATGATCAAGGGTGTCTTGGGTGCTCTCAAGGTTAGTTTGTATCCGATTAATTTTGGAAGACGTGGAATCTGGAAGGCTTTGCAAAAAATGAGTATAGCTTGTAGAATCTAAGCTTGGTATAGTGTCTGTTATGTCAATGATATCCTGACTGCTTATTGCAAAATGTAGGCTTACGAAAATAAGGAGTGAAAGAAATTTAAAATTCACGATCTAGAGTGTAGTTATAAATTCCAATAACGTAGGATAAGTAACTAATATTTGAGTCTTTTTATGAATATTGATTTTTTGTCAGTCATGCTAGTAAATATTACATTTTAAGTTAATTTATGTCCATCTTGTTGTCGAATTATGTTGGCTTTTAAGAATTAAATATTTACTTGCCATAAGAAGATTCTTAAATCGTATTATCGAGATAATATTAATCAATGAAAAATAGGCTTATACTCTTAATCTGGATATCATTAACTCTATTAATAGCCTGCGCTGAAAATGCTGGAATTACACATATGAACAAGAAAGAAATAGTAGATAATTATCCGACTACGCGCAAGGATTCTACCGTGATAGATGACTATCATGGTAATCAAGTGCCTGATCCATATAGGTGGTTAGAGGATGATCATTCAGATGAAACTAAGTCATGGGTCACTGATCAAAATAAAGTCACATTTTCATATCTAGACAAGATCCCTTACCGAGATAAGGTTAAAGATCGATTGACTGATTTGTGGAATTATGAAAGGTATTCATCACCGTTTAAAAGAGGAGATAAATATTATTATTTTAAAAATGATGGACTTCAGAATCAAAGCGTTTTGTATGCTATTGAAGGATTAGCCGGAGATGGTAAAGTTGTGTTGGATCCAAATACTTTCTCTGAAGATGGGACCACATCCTTAGGAGGATTTTCATTCAATGCCGATGGGACATTGTTAGCTTACATGATTTCTGAAGGTGGATCGGATTGGAGGACAGCACAGATCCTAGATCTGAAAACAATGAAAACACTCGATGATAAAATAGAGTGGATCAAGTTCTCTGGATTGTCCTGGAAAGGCGATGGCTTTTTCTATAGCAGATATCCTATCGCGGATAAACAAGATGAATTGTCAGGGAAAAATGAAAATCATATGGTGTACTATCACAAGTTAGGAACAGCCCAAAAGGAAGACCAACTTGTTTTTAGCCAACCAGAGCATCCACAGAGAAATTCATATGCACAAACAACTGAAGATGAACGCTTTTTAATTATAGCTAGTTCTGAGTCTACCTCAGGTAATTCATTGAGCGTAAAGGATTTAGATCAAAATAGTGCCAATATTGTTTCTGTGATCGAGGGCTTTACAAATGATTATTCTATCGTAGATAACGAAGGAGAAGATTTGTTAGTTTTGACAAATTACAATGCACCGAATCAACGATTGATTAAAATAAAAACGTCAAACTTTAGTGAGTCAGCGTGGGAAGATTTCATTCCTGAATCAGAAAATAAATTACAATGGGTATCAACAGCTGGAGATAAATTATTTGCTAGTTATTTGAATAATGCTTCTAGTCTTGTCAAAGTATTTGACAGAAAAGGCAAGTTTATTAAAGATTTAGAATTACCTGGAATCGGCTCTGTAAGTGGTATAAGTGGCAAGCAAGATGCAGAAGATGCTTTTTATTCATTTACGAGTTTTACATATCCAACTTCTATTTTTAAACTAAACACTAGCACTTTAGAATCAGAATTATTTAGAAAACCTGATGTGGATTTTGAACCTGAAAATTATGTTACTGAGCAATTATGGTTTACGAGTTATGATGGTACGAAGGTCCCCATGTTTGTCACTTATAAAAAGGGAATCACTTTAGATGGAGACAATCCAACATTACTTTATGGTTATGGCGGGTTTGATATTTCAATTACTCCATCTTTTAATCCAGGTCGTATTCCATTATTAGAAAACGGTGGTGTTTTTGCAGTAGCGAATATAAGAGGCGGTGGTGAATTTGGTAAAAAGTGGCATAAAGCAGGTACGCTTGGAGAGAAGCAAAATGTCTTCGATGATTTTCAATCTGCTGCGGAGTATTTAATAGAAAAAAAATATACATCCTCTGAGAAATTAGCGATTCAAGGTGGATCTAATGGAGGGCTACTTGTGGGAGCTTGTATGACGCAAAGGCCTGATTTATATGCAGTTGCATTTCCAGCAGTAGGTGTGTTGGATATGCTGAGATATCATAAATTTACAATCGGATGGGCATGGGCGGCAGATTATGGCAAAAGTGATGATCCTGAAGCATTCGATTATTTAATAAAATACTCACCGCTTCATAATGTAAAAGAAGTAGAATATCCAGCAACTTTAGTCACTACGGCAGATCATGATGATCGTGTAGTACCTGCACATTCGTTTAAATTTATTTCTGAAATTCAGGATAAGCACGTTGGGGAGAATCCCGTTTTAATACGTGTAGAGACGAGTGCAGGACATGGAGCTGGAAAACCGACATCAAAAATAATTGATGAGTATGCAGACATCATTTCTTTTATGTACTATAACATGGAAGAGGATATGTATTTTAACATTAAAGGCTAAGTTATTTTTAATATAGAAGATTATACAACGCTCGACTTGATTACCAAGTTATTAGACGTCCTCATCGTTGGATATCTGGTCTACTTTGTATACAAAAGACTTAAGGGGTCTGTGGGTTTCAATATTTTTATTGGTGTCCTATTGTTGGCATTGATGTACACAGTCGTTCGGTATTTGAAAATGGACCTGTTGTCTACATTGCTCGGTAGTTTCTTTCAGATTGGGGCAGTGATCTTTGTGATTGTATTCCAGCCTGAGGTCAGGCGTTTTTTATTGATGATTGGAGAGAATACTCAACAACGAAGAGTTCAATTTTTAGACAAATTTTTTGGCAAAGAAATCACAGCTATAGATGAAAAATTTGCAGCCATAGCTCAACAAATAGCCAATGCGATCGTGAGCTTAAGTAAGGAGAAAGAAGGTGCATTAATCGTCATCATTCCTGAGATGATTGAAGATACGATTAGTGGATCTGGAGTGACAGTCGACGCCAAAGTCAGCGAATTACTCATAGAAAATATCTTTCAAAAGAATGCACCTTTACATGATGGAGCTATGATTATTACTGGAGACCGAATACATTCTGCGAGTGTAATTTTGCCAGTATCTAATAGTAATCAAATCGATCAAAATTTAGGTCTCAGACATCGTGCTGCACTTGGTATTTCTGAAGCAACCAACGCGGCCGCATATATCGTATCGGAAGAAACTGGAAAGATTTCATATGCCCATAAAGGCAAATTATATGTCGACATAAATTCTAAGGATTTAGTCGTTTTATTAAAAACTCATTTAACCCAAAGTAACTAAATGGAAGCAGTACAAAATTATATTGCAGAACATAAAGACAGATTCTTAAGCGAGCTTATGGAGTTGCTTAAGATTCCTTCTGTCAGTGCAGATCCTGCCTTCGCTGGTGATGTCAGAAAGACGGCAGAATTTGTCAAAAACAGTCTTGAAGCTGCTGGTGTGGATACCGCAGAAATACATGAGACAGCTGGACATCCTATTGTCTATGGAGAGAAGATGATTAATGAATCATATCCTACAGTATTGGTCTATGGACATTATGATGTACAACCTCCAGATCCTTTAGATCTGTGGGATTCACCGCCATTTGAACCAGTGATTAAAAAGACTGGGATACATCCAGAGGGTGCGATTTTTGCGCGAGGGGCATGTGATGACAAAGGCCAGATGTTTATGCACGTTAAAGCGTTTGAAGCGATGGTAGCGCAAGAGAATCTATTGTGTAATATCAAGTTTTTAATAGAAGGAGAAGAAGAAATTGGCTCTGATAATCTAGGTATATACTGTAAGGCAAATGCTGACAAATTATCTTGTGACATGGTCTTGTTATCTGACACATCTGTCATTGCGAATGATGTCCCGTCTATTACTGTTGGACTTCGCGGACTGAGTTATGTCGAAGTAGAAGTCACTGGTCCTAATCGAGATTTGCATTCTGGGGTTTACGGTGGAGCGGTCGGTAATCCGATCAACATTCTGTGTGACATGATATCATCAATGAAGAATGAAAAATTGGAGATCACTATCCCTGGGTTTTATGATGATGTCGTCATCGTAAGCGAATCAGAACGAGCGGAGATGAATGCGGCGCCGTTTAATTTAGATGATTATAAAAATGATTTAAAAATTGAGGATATAGTAGGAGAGGAAGGATACACGACTTTGGAGCGTACTTCTATTAGGCCAACTTTAGAAGTTAATGGTATGTGGGGCGGTTATATAGGAGAAGGTGCTAAGACAGTATTGCCATCAAAGGCATACGCAAAAATCAGTATGAGGCTTGTCCCTAATCAAGATCCGGATGTTATCACAGAAATGTTCACAAAGCACTTCGAAAGTATCGCTCCTCCTGGAGTTACAGTCAAAGTAACACCACATCATGGAGGCCATCCAGCAGTGACTCCGACAGATACTATTGAATACAAAGCTGCACATATGGCGATGGAAAAAACTTACGGCAAGCAGCCAATCCCTCAGCGATCTGGAGGTAGCATTCCTATCGTCGCGATGTTTGAAGAAGTCTTTGGCGTGAAGTCAGTCATGCTAGGCTTTGGCCTCGATTCTGATGATATTCACTCACCAAATGAACATTATGGTTTGTTTAACTACTATAAAGGGATTGAAACCATACCTTACTTCTTTTATTATTATAATGAACTAAAGCAATCTTAAAAATGAAGTATTTGATGATCCTATGCCTGTTTGTTTCAGGTGGATTCTTACATGCGCAAGAGGAATCTATTGACAATATATTAGAAGGATTTGAAGGAGTCGAGATAACAGAAGTCGACGAGTATGAAATCTCTTGGAGGGATAGCCTTGCCTATAGCGTCGGTGTTGTTGTTGCCCAAAACTTGAAACAACAAGGGTTTCAAAATGTAAATCATCACATCATGTCAAAAGCGATCTCTGATGTATTACAAGATGAAGAATTGATCATTCCATTTGAAGAATCTGATGTATTTTTTAGAAATGAAATCACAAGAATAAAAACAAAGCAAAAAGAAATGAATAAACAAGCAGGAGAAGATTTTTTAGCAAAGAACAAAGTCAAAGAAGGAGTATTCACGACAGAGACTGGACTGCAATATGAAGTATTAACTGAAGGTGATGGTCCAAGTCCAACTGCGAGTGATAAAGTGCGTGTACATTATCATGGGACCTTGATTGATGGACGTGTATTTGATAGCTCTGTCGAAAGAGGAGAACCAATTAGCTTCGGTCTAAATCAAGTGATTTCTGCATGGACAGAGGCAGTCCCATTAATGAAAGTAGGTTCCAAGCACAGAGTATATTGCCCAGCTAATCTAGCTTATGGCGATAGAGGAGCTGGACCACTCATTGGCCCACATAGTGCTCTAATATTCGAAATCGAGTTATTGGGGATTGAGTAAATTCGATCAGTAATCAAAAGTCAATAGTCGACGGTCAATGGTCGATAGTCTATAGATTACGTTCGAAATATTAAGGCCAATTAGCTATAAAATCAAACTATAGACCATGGACTGAATACTATGGACTAAAAGAAATTCGATGAGAATTGATGTTATTTCCTGTGTGCCTGAATTGATGACTTCCTTTTTGAATCATTCTATTCTCAAGAGAGCACAAGATAAGGGCTTGCTTGAAGTCAATGTCCATGATCTACGAGAATTTGGAATTGGGAATTATCGACAGATAGATGACTACCAATACGGAGGTGGTGCAGGGATGGTCTTGAAGCCAGAGCCACTAGGTCAAATCATTGATAAATTAAACGCTGAAGTTGACTACAATGAGATTATTTATCTGACGCCTGATGGAGAAACTTTACATCAGGGAACTGCGAACAAACTGTCACTTTATGAAAATTTATTACTGATTGCTGGACACTATAAAGGGATCGATGAGCGTATCAGAGAGCTGTATGTGACTTTGGAAATGTCCATTGGTGATTATGTATTGTCAGGTGGGGAAACTGCCGCTATTGTGTTGATTGATGCATTAGGTCGACTGATTCCAGGTGTTCTAAATGATGAAACTTCTGCGCTGACAGACTCTTTTCAGGATAACTTACTAGCGCCTCCAGTGTATACTCGACCAGAGGAATATAAAGGATTGTCGGTGCCAAAAATATTACTCTCCGGTCATGATGCAAAGATCGATGAATGGAGACATGATGAAGCGATTAAGCGGACTCAGCAGAGACGGCCTGATTTGTTGGAGGACTGAGAATTGATGCCGAAGTTTACTGTCAATGCAGATTTTAAATAAAGTAGCAACATTATTGCGATTTTAATATTGAGTAGCAGGTCAAAGTATGTATAGATAAACCACTCGATTATAACTCACTCACGTCTATCCCTTCATAAAACGTCCCCCAAGAAAACCAATAACCAATAAAGGATTTCATTTGAATGAGATTACCACCAAGAGATCCATCTGATTTTAACCGATCCCCTGTGATGTTGTGTTCATTCCCATTTCCGTCTTAATGTTAGTGAGAACAGGATAGTCGTCGGGTAGAAAGACATCCAAATAAATATGAAAACAATTTTCTTCACACTGTATAATTACATTGGTAAAATGAAAGTGTTGGCCTCTTCGTTATCTCAAATCGTAATTATGAAATGTTTATGTCAGAGCTTTGACGTTATGCGGCGCAAATTTTAATAGAGTCTATATAAGTAACTGTTTTCTACTCGCAAAAAAAATAGAATTGAAATACAGAGCTTTTATGCTGTTTGTTAATTATGAATTAAAAAGCCAGACTATAATTGCTAAAATAATCATGGTCCCATCAAGCAGGCCAGTAAAATAATAGTCAGACTTTTTATTGCTACAATAGACAAGTAAAAAGGCTGTAAGGAGATGATTAATGCCAAATGCCATTGCATGATTCTTACTCACAAAGTTTTGTGTAAACAAAAAGAAGACAATTGAAATACTACAGCATAAACAAAATACTGCTAGATAAATTGATCGTAGTTTACCAAGTTGATGGACAATCGTTTTAACGTTGATTTGCTTATCAATTGTCATGTCACGTACGTCAAATGGAATTGTGATCGCCATAAAAAATAAAAATCGTTCTGCTGCAATTAAACTAGATGTGTAATGAGAAACATCTATTAGTCTAGCGGGAATAAAAGCAGTCGTCATGGCCCACACAGCTGCAATTAGGAATATTTTGATGTAGTGAAGATCTCTTAATCTTTTGCCTTTACTGAAAACTGGTAGCGTATACAGTACACTAATGATCCCTGGGATAACAAATAATAATTGTATAAATCGAGGAAGTGTGAAAAATAAAATTAGTGACCCTAAACCTCCTAGACATGTGTAACTCTGGATATGACTTTTGTATTGATTAACAATATTGTATCTGCCTTTTTTATTTAGAAAATATGTTTTTTGAATTCCTATAATGCGATGTAAACCGTAAATGAATAGGGTGGAGCAAAATACAAATCCATAATACCTTAGAGGAATTTGTCTATTAAAAATGATGGATAGTGAAAAGACTAAAGCAACAGCTCCAAGTGATATATGTAAAGAGCTGTATAAATAAAAATTTATGAATTTTAAAAATAGATTTTTGATAACCTGATTTGCATTATAATGAAAAATAGTTTAGAAGATCACATTATTTTAAATCAGATTTCGATCAATTTTTCAGGTCTAATCTCTGACTAAAAATATTTGAAATTATGATTATTTTTAATTTTCAATAAAGTCTCGTAAATTAATTTTGTCACATTTTCAATATCATCAACATGCGCCATTTCTACAGTCGTATGCATGTATTTTAATGGCAGTGATATTAGAGCTGAAGGCACTCCTCCGTTAGAATATGCAAATGCATCTGTATCGGTCCCTGTACTTCGAGAAGATGCTGATCGTTGGAATGGAATCTTTTTCTTTTCAGCGGTATCAATGATTAAATCTAACAGCTTATTATGAACAGCTGGAGCTACAGTCAATGACGGACCACTTCCTGATTTGATATCTCCTTGCTCTTTCTTATTGTACATTGGAGAGTGAGTGTCATGGCAGACGTCTGTGACTATTGCAACATCTGGATTAATTGTATGGGCAATCATCTCTGCGCCTCTCAGACCTATTTCTTCTTGGACAGCATTCACTACACATAATCTAAATGGCAATTTCTTTTTGTTCTTTTTTAATAATCGCGCAACTTCAGCGATACAAAAGCCACCGATTCTATTGTCGAGTGCTCGGCCGATATAATATTTGTCATTTAATTTCTCAAGCTCATCGTCGAATGTTAATACACAGCCAACATGGACGCCCATCTTGAGGACTTCCTCTTTATCTTTGGCTCCAACATCTACAAATATATTTTCTGTGGTAGGCGAGAGTTTAGCATCTTTCCCTCTTCTGACATGAATCGCTGGCCATCCAAAAACGCCTCTGACAATTCCTTTTTTCGTGAAAATATTAACTCGTTTAGAGGGAGCGATAATATGATCTGAGCCACCATTTCGAATAACACTTATATATCCATCGTCAGAAATGTAATTGACAAACCAAGAAATTTCATCTGCGTGTCCTTCAATGACAACAGTGAACTTTTTCTTAGGATTGATGATGCCATAAAGTGTTCCGTAATTATCAAGCTCCCATTCGTCTACATATGGCTTAATATAGTCTAACCATACTTTTTGGCCTTCGGATTCAAAGCCAGTAGGAGAGGAACTATTTAAATATTTATGGAGGAAGTCAATCGATTTTTTGTTAAAAATGGACATTCTTATATTTTATTTTGTTGTAGATATTGTTCTGACCAAACCTGAGGACTGAGATACCATTTTTTCAAAGTATCGTACTCATTATTCTTGAGGTAGCCAGAAGATTTTGCAAATTCTAAAAGCGATGGATAGTTAGTGAGACTATGGTAAGTACAGTTCTCTTTTGAAAAGTTCTCTGATGCCTCACCAAGGTTATATGTAAATATAGAGAAAACATTGAGGACTTCAATATTCAATTCTCGTAAAACAGTGACGACCTTCAGCGCACTACCTCCCGTAGAGATTAAATCTTCTGTCAGGATAACTTTCATCCCTTCTCTCAGCTCACCTTCAATTTGATTTTGCCTGCCATGTTCTTTTGCTTTAGATCGGACATAAGCAAATGGCAATTCTAAAGCATCTGCCAATAAAGCTCCATGAGGGATGCCCGCAGTGGCAACGCCAACAATAGCATCGGGAGAATAGCCATGGTCAGAAATAGCTTTAACAAAGCCATTTTTTATTATGGTTCTTACCTCTGGATGAGACAAAGAAATGCGATTATCACAATAAATTGGTGATCTCAATCCCGACGCCCAAACAAATGGATCGCCTGGAGAAAGTTTAATTGCTTTAATTGATAGTAACTTACTTGCTAAGCTATGTTCAATATTCATATATTGCAGCGATTTTTGAAGCGATCGCAAATGTACAAAATCTACATAAATGAAACGCTACTGATTTTGGCCGCAAAGTCAGAAGTTAGAGTACCACGTAAAAATGATGAATCCGATATTATCGCAAGGTATGCCGGAAAGCCCAAATTCCTACTCAATTATGTAGATTTGGCCGAAAAAACCTCAGTTTACAAGAGTATTACCATCTATGCGGATGACGTAAAAAAATTGAAGGCAGACTTTCAAAGTTTATTTAAAATTGTCAGAGCAGCAGGTGGTTTGGTGATTAATAATAAAAATGAAGGGCTAATTATCTACAGAAGAGGATATTGGGACCTACCAAAAGGGAAAATTGATCCAGGAGAGAAAAAGAAAGCGGCTGCTATCAGAGAAGTTATAGAAGAAACCGGCATTAAAAACGTCACTCTCCACAAAAAATTAATCACGACTTATCATACTTATCGGGGTGTCAATAAAAAACGGATTCTGAAAAAGACTTTTTGGTATACGATGTCTGCTCAAAAAGCGCCATTAGTCCCTCAAAAAGAAGAAGGTATCAAAAAAGCGGAATGGACTAATCTCAAAGACTTCATGGGGAACAAACCGAGAATCTTTCGAAACATTAAGGATATCATCAATTATTACAATAGCGGTGAACATCTGGTTGACACAAAATTAACAGCTATCAAAAAATAAATTGGCTTCGAATCGCTGATTATATGAATTTCAAAATTATATAGGTATAAACTTTCTAGCAAAACGAAACAGCTAGGAATCGCAGATTATACTGATTAGGAAATTCCCATGATGTTAACGATCTAATACAAGAAATAAATCCGCTCAATCCTTTAATCCATTATAATCCACGATTTAAAATTGTCTTCCGCATATGTAAACATAAACGATCAAGTGAAAGAAAAATCCGCGCAATCCTTTAATCCGTTAAAAAATCCGCAAATCAGCTCTTCTGCTCTACACCCAATGCCGTTTAGCTAGTGTTTTCTATAGAGCGATTTCCGTTCTTTTATTTTTCATATAAAATACATTTGTCACGATTTTTACAAAAAATCACGCCAAATGGGACTTTTGACTTATCATTTACCCTGGCACATCGTACCACGCTAAATGACGACGCCTCTTCAGGACTTAGATTTTCCTTTATTAAACGGTATAGGCTCTACACCTTTTAATCTTCTATTTGCTTCCGAATTCTTTGATTTAAATCTTCGAAGTGTGCTTTGTTTACTCTTGAGCCAGATTTTTTAAGCTTCTTGGATGAATTAGCAATTGATATTAAAGCTTGTCTTGCGAGTGAAACTGCATCAGAATATCCTGTTTCATCATCTTCGATCATTGATGTTAGCTTTTCCACAAAACTTCTCTGAAGTCCTCTCTGATATACATCAGGATTTTTTCTAGAGAAAATCATTGTTTCAGTTTCTTCAAACAAATCTGATAAGGTAAAAGTCGAAGCGCCTAATAGTGCTTCATTATCGGCTAATCGATTCATTCTATTTTCATTAAATAAAAAGTTGATCGCATACCGATGTAGATTCTGAATTCTATCGACATGACCATTTGATTCAAAGCGGCGTAGTATGTTCTGATCAATAAGCCAAGTCGGCGTCTGGAACAACTGCTGATTTATAAACTGTAAGGCTTGGCGTTGTTTTGTTTTCGAATTGGCACGATAAGTTTGTTCATCTTGATCAAAAGTTTTAAAGACTTCTTTTACACCACCAATATTACTAATGACATGACCAAGATATCTTCTGTACTGACCGACGACTTGACCATATAGTTCTTCGAGGTTGTCATAGTTCTTCGAGTCTTCTCCAGTCCATTCGATTAGATTCGGAACTATTCTTTTTAGATTTTTGATACCATATTGGCTAGCTAGCATGGAGTCATCACCAAGATCTTCAGTCTGAGAAGTGTGATCTGGCGGTGAACGTCTTTGTCGACCATATCGATATATGGGATCACTAGCTTTGCTTTTTATCATCTCGTTTAAAATATCTCTTTCTTCATCGGTATCCATATTTTCAAATTGTCTATAGCCAAACTCGATTGACCATTTATCATATTCACCGATATCAGGCATGAGGCCTACATTTCCATCCTCAGGCTGTGCGACATAGTTGAATCGAGCATAGTCCATAATAGACGGAGAAGTACCCATTTTTTGCGTAAAGCTCACAGAGCGAAGCGAATCAACAGGGTAGGCGACACTAGCGCCCATATTATGAGGTAAGCCTAAAGTGTGACCGACTTCGTGAGCAGCAACAAATCTGATCAAGCGGCCCATGATTTCATCTTTAAATTTTGGACTTCTAGCTTCGGGATTGATCGCTGCTGTTTGTACGAAGTACCAATTTCTCAGAAGGTTCATCACATTGTGATACCACATGATGTCGCTCTCTAAAATTTCTCCCGTTCGTGGATCATGGACGTGAGGACCCTGCGCGTTTTGAATATCTGTAGAAATATATCTGATAACCGAATTTCTCACATCTGATGGATCCCAATTAGGATCATCTTCTTTGCTTGGCGCATATTTTCCTTCAATCGCATTTTTAAAACCTGCTCTTTCAAAAGCTTTTTGCCAATCATCCACACCTTGTTTTAAGTAAGGTGCCCACTTTGCTGGAGTAGCTGGATCTATGTAGTATACAATCTTTTTAACTGGCTCTACTAATTCACCTCGTGCATAAGCCTCTGGATCTGAAGGTTCAAGTCTCCACTTGGTGATATATCTTCTGCTTGCGGCTTTTTGTTCATTGAGGCTATAATCTGTTTGGGATAATGAAAAATAGCCTACTCGAGAATCATAGAGTCTAGGCTGCATTGGTTCACTTGGTAGCTCAATAAATGATTGTGTCATTTCTACCGACATTGTTCCAGTGATACTATTGGATGGGAGATCTTCTCCACCTTTGTAAGTCAACACGTGTTTGATCAATACATTCTCAGGAAAGGCTTTCATCTCAGAGATAAAACTGCGTTTAGAGTCGATGCCTTTTAATCCAAAATCTTTACGTTGAGATGGTCGCACTGCGCCTATCATTTCCACATCAGTGGTAAATAAATCTTTTATATCAATCACAAAGGCACTGCTATCTACTGAGTATGTCTCGATCGGAAAAACCATAACGACAGGCTCAAAGTTATTGTTTCTTACTGACTCATAAATTGGCGTTTGCTCTGTGGCAACACTATTATAAGATACGGATCGCATGAGGATATTGTTATCCATTTTTTGAAATCTCACGACTTGTTGAGGTCTGGATTTAACGCCTGCGCCTCCAAAATTTAAACCCTTTACAAATCCTGAAATACGACTGACTACGAGTAGTTCTTTTTCCAAAAGGGTATTAGGGATTTCAAAATAGTATTTGTCTTCTATTTTGTGTGTGGTAAATAAGCCCTCGTGAGTCAAAGCTTTGTCTGAAATTATGTCTTCGTAAGTTTTTTCTTTCTTCTTGTCCTTATCGTCTTTTATATTGTCTTGGGTAGAGCCAATAGAACTAATGAAAAATAGAAAGAGTATCGTTGTTATAATTTTAAAATGCATCCTGATAACTTTTGAATTGTTGCAAAGATTACGCAGCAAAATAGGTATAAATGCTCAAACCACAACCCAAACATAAAGAATTGAAATTAGTTTTTAATTGACTTAGTGGATACTCAGCCTAATAGGACAGCATTTTATCTAAATGTTGTATAAAACTGTATTTTCCTGAGCTCGATTATTGCTTCGAGCACAGAAAACTTGATATTATTTACAATTTCACTCTAAGCCTATCTATTCTCCACTCCCGCTTGACAAGGAGCGATAAATGCATGAAATGTACCTCCTTGAATGACTTGAAAACCTTTTTCCATTAGGACGCTATGACCTGCAGAATATGTGAAGTTTGAATTATTATCTACATAGCCATTCGTATTCACTTGAACGTGAGCCGATTTATCTATGACGATCAGAGCATTGTTATTTTCAGTCACAAAATTGACACAAGGATTTAAATCACAACCATTTGGTATACCATCGCTATCAAAGTCCAAAGCATCCTCATGGCCTTCACATTTATCGCAGCCATTCGGTACGCCGTCACCATCTGTATCTACATCATCATCAAATCCAAAACAGCTGTCACATCCATTTGGATATCCGTCTGAGTCAGAATCATAATTGTCATCAAAACCTTGACAAATGTCAATGTCGTCACAGACACCATCTCCATCACTATCACCAAATTGGCTGAATGGACAGGTATCATTTATATCACAAATTCCATCATTATCTGAGTCTTGGTCACCTGGAGCACAGTCGACGCATGATTGCATATAGCCTCCATCAACTCTTAATGATCCAGCTCCAATGTCAGTCAGAATTAGTGTATTATTTACAATACTAGCAGGTGCAGGAAAACAAAATTCTTGCGCCTCATTATTTGCTTGACCCGTTGCATTTTGAAATGAATAGAATTGATTGCTTTGCTCTATCATCAATACTCCCGCTGGGTCACTAAATCCCACCGTCACGCATATTTCAGCATAGCTCATGACTTCTGGAAATGATAAAATCAGAGAGTCTGTACCACTAACAGCTCCTGTAAAAACTCCATCGGGTGCTCCTCCAGCATTTGAAGGTGTGCCTCCGACCGTGATATGTGAATCGTAATCAGCAGCAGTTTCTTCTTGATTTCCTGGACATTGACAATCTGGCGAATTGTAAAAAGGATCTGAAACAGTACAAGGACAATAACTGTAAGTCGATCCATCTACTCTTATTCCAGAAGCACCATCTTCCTTTATATATATTGTCTGCGGACCATCATTGATTGTTTCAAAACAAAATTCTTGCAATTCATAATCGATCATTCCTGTTTTATTCTGAAACCGGTAAGAGCCTAGACCATTCATATCTATCACCGCTAGACCGCCGACATCTGCAAATCCGAGTGTGACACAAATTTCATCTCCTTTTTGCATATTTGGAAATGCGATCGCTAAAGTATCCCCAAATCCAATAAAGTTTGTGACGACACCATCAGGTTGACCACCACCTCTAAATGGAGCACCAATCGTTCCAAAATGACGGTCATATAAGCCACCTGCCGTTAGTGCAGAAGGGCCGCATTCGCAGATGACTGAAGGCACATAGCCGTCATTATCTATGCATGGAGAAAAATCATCGAAATCACCTTGTGCGAGTAAGACACCATCATCATCACAATCATTTGATTCTGAACCAGTCCATGGATATGGTTCTATTCCATCAATTGTTCCATCTGCACTACAAGGATTAAAGGGCAATGCATCTTGAGAATCACAGACTCCATCATTATCTGTATCTATTGAGGGGATTCCTACACAGTTGCAGTCGGTTCCAATTGTATCATTTATGGTACAATCATTCCCATCATTGCAGCTAGTCCCAATAAAGACATTATTGAAGTCTGGACAAATATCATTTGCGTCACAGATGCCATCACCATCGCTATCAGGATCAGTAGGCTGACAATCACAGTTTTCTAGCGCACCCGAATCTATCCAAGCTTGTAAGGTGGCTAATTCTTCTGCGTCGATCGCCCCACCGACATTTTGATTCATTGTATTTCCAGAAATGCTCTGACCACAACCATCGTAGCCCGGTATTGTAATGACGCCAACTAGATTAGTGCCAGATATAATACTGGTACCACATTTATTACCACCTAAAATTGCTGTTTCATACTTCCGTAAATCAAGTCCGCCTGACTCGCCAGCTCCATGACAACCAGTACACCCGTTGTCTTTGAAGATTCCACCAATAATATCCCAACCATAGGCAACATCCACGCAAGGATCATCCGCGTTTGATACAAAACCAATTGGCTGTGTACATGCCATCAATAGACTTTTAGAATCTCCTAATCCATCATTATCTTGATCTCTATACCACGCGACTTTTCCTGGACCATTACAATTTCCACATTCATCATAGCTACCATAGCAAGCTGTATTGTCTATCGAGAATTTCACTTCTGCTATTGAAGCGCAATTCGCATTGCCGTGTGTAGAATTGATTGTAAATAATATTTTCTTGATAAATTGTCCACCAAAGTTTGGACCCCCAATACCAGAGTAGCTTGCTAATTCTGAAGCCTTAGGTACGCTGGTATTCCCCAAAAAGATCCAATTTGTTCCATCAAGTGAATAATCTACAGCAATACTTTGTACACCCTTTGTGCTTTCTCCAGGTCGATTTGCATTCCAGATATGACTCTCAGTTATACTTTCAGCAGTTGGGAATTCAAATAGAATCCAGTGCGAATTTGGACGGTTTGAATTTGGGTTATTTGTCTTTTGGCAAGACTCCCAGCTTTCGGTCCAGACATCAGTGCCGGCTTGGATGCACTGCGAAAAAATTTGTGTCGGTATCAGCGCACAGATGCAGATGCTACAACAGAAGACAAAGCGTTTGATGATCTGTGATATTGTATTGATAATCATGACTAATAATTCATAAAGCCAATCGGATGGCCGTTAGTAGAAGGTGACCAGAAGTTATTAATGTTCGGAAGTATCTGGTCTAGATCGCTTGAGCTTGCACCAAACCATAATGCCAATTCTGCAAAATATTCATCGCATGAGGTCGTCGGAATAATTCTGCCATTACCAGTATCTAGAGAGTTACCAATATATAGCTCCGGAAACTGGCCGTATATTTTTTTGCCTTCTACAGCTCCGCCTACTACTAATGCATGTCCTCCCCATCCGTGATCTGATCCATCTCCGTTTGTTACTAATTTTCTAGAGAAATCAGAAATGGTAAATGATGTGACATTATCATTTAAACCAAGATCTGTCATACAGCCATGAAATTCGGAGATTGCCAAGTCTAACTCTTCTAATAAATCAGCATGTCTTACAAGGATGTCATCGTGTGTATCAAAGCCACCAATTTCAACAAAAAATGTTTGATTTTGAACCATAAAGCCATCTCTAGCAGCAATGGTTTTTGCGACCATTTCTAGTTTTTGTGACAATTTTCCTGGTCCGAATTGATGAGTAAAATTTTGGGAAATCGCAGCAATCTGAGAATCAAAAACTAAAGAGTTTGTTTTGGCGCCTTGTATAGAATTGACATATGCCTTTTCGAGAATATTCAAATAGTTGTGTTCGAGTAGGCTATCGACAGATTGTTTTTTTAATGTCTCGTAGACATTATTACCATTGCTATTGATCAAGACGCTTCCATTATTAGATGGTTGGATTGTGTAAGCTTGGACATCTTGACCTCGCTGGAATACATTAAGTCCATCCAGAGAAATATTCATTGAGATATCTTGATTGGCATTATTTGATTGTAATATGTCAGCTAGTCTGCCTCCCCAGCCATTTGCACTTCTATCTTGAGGGACAGAGGTTTGCCAATGTTGCTTTTGATCAGAATGAGAGTATAGACCCAATGGCAGATTGAGTGCTGTCTCGTATTGACTTAAACTCAGTGGTTCTATGAGTGTGCCAACATTAGCAACAAATGCTGCATTTTTATCATTATTAAATAAACTTTGAATATTTGTCATTTTCGGATGCAGTCCGTATTCTTGACCATCTGGATTCTCTGGGTATAGATCAAGTAAAGTGTTTTGCTCTATGGCAAGATTCGTCCTGACATCCGCATATTCTGTGTATTCTCCATTACCTCTTGGGATTAGCATATTATAGCTATCATTTCCTCCTGATAATAATATACAGACAAGAGCTTTATAATCATTAGCAGAAGAATTATATATCGGACGATTTGCTGCTGCAGCTGCGCCTAGTAAACCCATATTAGTCCATGCAGAGAGAATGGTTGTCGCTCCTATGGAAGCACAGCCATATGCGGCATTTCCTAAAAATGCTCTTCTTGTATGTTTGTGTTTATGTGTTGACATGAAATTATTTTAAAATATTATAGTCAGGAGAAATCATGATATAATAAATGGCATCATTTAATACATCTCGTGTATTGTATGAGCTGTCATCATTTCTATTTTGGATGATTGTGTTTTTAATAATGACTTTATTTTCTGGTGTTAGCTGTCCACTGCATAGAATGATATCCAATCTATTTAATAATAAGTCTATCGTACTATTATCATTTGGATCATATAAGTTGGTCTCATCGGTGTAGTCGAAAAAAGCCTCGTCTTGGGAATTATAACTCAGTCCTTTCATTCCATTACTGAGTTTTGTTCTATTGATAAATGGACGTTTTTTCAAAATATCTTCTATCACATTTAGGTAATGGATACCAGATGTTGAGTTCAGAATTTGAAACTCAGGAGAAACTAAATTATTGGTAGCCACGAAATCTTTTTCAGCAAAGAATGGTGTATAGAAATTAAATACAGTAGGTGCTGCTAAGAATGATTGTTGGAGCTTATCAAATAATTCTATTTCATCTCTAAACCAATATTTGTTTGATGGAGTCTGTAGATCAAAGGCAGTAAATAAGTGAGTGAGTTTTTCTACAGGTTGTGTTAACTTTCCTGAAGTTGGATTATCAATCCACTCACAATCACGTGCTTCAGGATCTAATAAAATTCCTCTGATTAAGGCTTCTAGATCTCCACGTTCGCCTGAACCATTATTGTTGAAAATTGATGACATTCGCTTGATATACTGCGGACTTGGATTAGATTTGACGAGTTGTTGAATCAGCCTTGTACTGATAAATGGTCCTACATTTTCATGATTAAATAGGGCATCTATGGCTTGGTTTATGTCATCCATACCTGACTGATTAGCTGGGATGACTGTTCCATCTATTAGGACCTTCTCGGTTTGGTCATGATAGATTTGATACATCTTCATTGGTTGAGTTAGGTCAAAAGCACCTATGCCAGCTGTAAATATTGGAGGACCGCCATTAGCTGAAACTCCACCAGATAGTCCAGTCCAGATTTTCGATAATTCTTGTATGTCTTCGTTGGTATATGTCGGAATGGTTTCACCATTACTATCGAGTTTGAAACTTCCGTCAGCATTTAGCTCATACAGTCCAATGGTAAATAGTTGCATGATTTCCCTAGCATAATTTTCATCAGGAAAAGAGCCTTGTATGATATCAGCTTTTCGATTTTTAAAATGACTTAAATACAAACCCATTGCAGGATGCATTGACACATCATAAAGCATATCTCTAAAATTATCAAAGGCGCCTAGATATAGTATGTCATAATAACTAGCATTTATAAATCCTCTATTACTTAGTGTACTGTTAGTAGGAGAGATGACGAAGATCTGTGATAGTGCGAAGGCTACTTTTTGTCTTAATACATCGGGCAGTTTAAATCCCATTTCGTAAAAAGCATAAGCAAAGAATTCGTTTCTAGGGTCCAACGGGTCTCCTGGGACATCTGGGATAATAGCATCTGCTTCATCATAAATTCTTTGATATTCAGATGAAAAAGAAATAGGTGTCAGCGATAGCTGATTGTCAAGCCAGTTCGTTAAGCCATTTTGGGAAGCACTGCTGATAGCCTCATAATTAGAGCCCATTGTCGCTTGCCTTAAGAATCGAGAAGCTCCATTTAAGTCTGTAAATAGATTTGCACCTGTGAGCACCTCATTGTCACTATTGTTAGGAGTATTATGACTAGAGCTGATCTCAATCCCCGCATTATGCCCTAGACCAATGTAGTCTGAGTATTGCTGTGATAAAATTATATTAGAAATAAGTATAAGGGAGAGACTGCCTATAAGTCGGAACGAGTAGCACATACGGGTAAAATTTCTTACATCGTAAATATATAAATAATATAATTTCAAATACATAAATCAAAAGTATTGTCCACTTTGGTCTATGACTACGTATATTGGATAATTAGTGGTAAGTACTAATGAAAAATTCAAGCTTAATTACTACACTTCAATTTCGTCTAGCGTATTAAATACAAATACTTGCTTCTCGTTTTGAAAAGTGACTTAGTCCAGCTTATCTTGAAAGAATATGATTTCGACATGCAAGGTAGACTTGTTAAAAATGTAGTCAATCGGAGAGATGTACAAAAAGGTGCTCATGTATTTGAAATCGACGGCATTCACTTACATAGCGGTTTATACTTTGTCAAAGTCCGAGCTGGAGAATTTTTAGAAACAAAGAAAATCACCAAACTGTAACCCGTATTTAAATGTAGATAAATAGTTTTACGAAACTGCTTATAGCGTCGAGGTCATCTTGCTCGATGGCCTCCTTTTTTTATTTTGAATAATTTCCCTTACAAAAAGAAAGAGTTAGTTTTGTCTGATACACTATGCCACCATTAGCAGAAAGAATAAGACCTAAATCCTTAGAAGAGTACATTGGACAAGAGCACCTTGTTGGAGAAGGAGCAGTATTGAGAAGATCTATTGAATCAGGTAAAATACCGTCTATGATATTCTGGGGACCACCTGGAGTAGGGAAAACAACCTTGGCAAATATAATCGCACAGTCACTTGATCGCCCATTTCACTCATTGTCAGCTATAAATTCTGGAGTAAAGGATGTCCGAGAGGCAATTTCGAAAGCTGAGAAACAACTGTTTTTTGATCGGCCCAATCCAATATTATTTATTGATGAGATCCATCGATTCAGTAAGTCCCAACAAGATTCTCTCTTAGGTGCCGTTGAGAAAGGCATCATAACTCTGATCGGGGCAACGACAGAAAATCCATCATTCGAAGTGATTTCCGCATTACTCTCCAGGTGTCAAGTGTATATACTTAAACATTTGTCGAAAGAACATTTACTTCATGCCATTGACTTAGCCGTCAATACAGATTCATATTTAAAAAGTAAAAATATTGACATTGTCGAAGCTGAAGCCTTACTACGATTTAGTGGAGGTGATGTCCGTAAATTATTAAATGGTCTGGAGTTAGTGGTGACTCAGGAAGAGGAGAAAGACCTGATTGTGATTAATAATGAGATTGTCCAAAATGCAATCCAAAGTAATTTGGCCATCTATGATAAAGCCGGCGAGCAGCATTATGATATCATTTCTGCCTTTATAAAATCAATCAGAGGAAGTGATCCCAATGCGGCTGTCTATTATCTAGCGAGAATGATAGAAGGTGGTGAAGACCCAAAGTTCATCTGCCGACGAATGCTTATTTCAGCCTCTGAAGATATTGGACTGGCAAATCCAAATGCACTTTTATTGGCAACAAATTGTTTTCAGGCTGTTGAAAAAATCGGACTGCCAGAAGGAAGAATTCCAATGTCTCAGCTAGCCATTTATCTTGCGTGCTCACCTAAGAGTAATTCTGCATATCTCGCTATCAAAGCTGCCCAATCTGAAGTCAGGGAGTCTGGAAATCTGCCTATTCCATTGCATTTACGGAATGCACCCACGAGTCTCATGAAAGACATCGGCTATGGGAAAGATTACCAATATGCACATGATCATGCAGGCGCATTCGTCAATATAGAATATATGCCGCAGGAACTGTCCGGCACTACTTTTTTCAAACCAAAGCAAGTCGGCAGCGAGAGTAAGATTACTGAGACGATGCGGAGTTTGTGGAAGGATAAGTATGGGTATTGACTTGGTTATTAAATTTAAAACAAAGAATGAAATTTCATGTCAAGTTTGGAGTGTTGATGGAATTAATGCAAAAACAAATCTAAGATGCTATTCAAAAAAATGATTCTTGGAATATAGCCAAGAATATTATAAAAACTGCTGAGTGCAATTTGTTACGCAGACCTAAACCCATTCGTGTTTAATAATTCTTTATTTTTTTTATCTTAGAGAGAGCCCTACGCTACTCATAATTTAAAAAGTACTACTAATGCTAAAGGTTGATGAAAAGTACACGATAATCAATTATATTTTTTCTGGAACAGTTTTTTGGGCACTTGTGATGCCAATATTAAAGGATGCAGAGACTCATTTTAATCTTGGGATTAAAGCAATTTCTATATTTGAAAATGGCTTTTTGGATGGATTGTTTGCTGTTGTCTTATTTCTATTGACTGGGATGGTTTTCTCACATATAAAAGGATATTTTTTCAAAGAGCAATATCCCATTATTGAAAAGAAAATGAGAAAGAAGTCTGGAATAAAGGAATTAGAGGCACTGAAATGGAGATATAAAAACCCTTTTTTATTTGCGAATCAATCTTATCTATTAATGTTGAGGTCAGGTTACAATATTATGTTTCTGATAAACATGCTCTTGTTTGTCAATTCTCTAGGGACTATGATCATGGCTTTAACCTTAGTTTCGATTATTTATATAATATCAGCTTGGCTTCTCCTTGCTGAAAATTATGCACTTGCTTCCTTTATCATTGTCGTATTTATTTATATTTTAATTGCAATAAAGGAGCGATTTAAGAATATGTTTCAGAAGAGTCTTTTTGGAGCTTTGCATTATTATTTTACCTACGGATTTCACAAGAAATAGACATACATTTTACAACTATAAAATATTTACTCTATGCCAGTTTCAAACCACCAACAGAAAGGACATAAGACCTATTTTACCAATCACTCAAACAAAGCTGAGATTTCAGTCTTTGTCAATACAGCACTGAATAATATCTATCGTATTATCAAAACGATAGAAGAAAATGTCTTTCAGGCAGTACCGGATTACAATAGAGAAGAGATGTACAAATCCCAAGTGTTTACTGTCCTATTTAGCAAAAGAAATGAGGTGAAAAAAGAGAGAATTATACAGTACCTCACAAGGTGGCTCCCTTGGTTCTCCAAAGGATTAACGATTACAGATCCTAGACGATTTGCACTTAGGCTTGTGGTTTATATTCAAAAGCTGGTCGAACTTAGAAACTTTTACAGTCACAGTCTCAAGAATGTCGTAAATCTGAATTTGTATACAAATGCTCATGTTCCGAGTTCTGCTAAAGATGTCTTTATTGATTTGGTGTGCGATATCAGACGGGAAGAACGAGATAAGAAAGATTCTTTTATACCCTTTGATCATGTGAAAGCTGAGTACAAGGATTATATGTTTGATGCGATTTTACATGAGGATTTAAACAGAGAAAAGTATGCTTGCTATGAACAAGACTATTGCAATTTTAGAGCTGACTTCAAACAACTCTATAAAAGCACTAAAAATGAAGTCAGAGAGAGATTTAAAAAAGAGAGAAATTTAAACGATGAAAAATTAAAAAAACAGGGTGTCATATTTAGTGCAGGGAAAGGGCCTGATAGCAAACAGAATGCGAACAAATTAACAGAATTTGGTTTGGTTTTTTTCATCAGCATATTTCTTGAACGAAGAATGGTTGCTGATTTTTTGGATACAGTGTATCCCAATGACATCGGATTTATGGACAAACTTGTTAAGCGAAGTCTGACTATTTACAATGCAAAACCACCTAAGGAGCAACTCATTAGCATGGATAGAAAATTTGCTCTAGGTCTTGACATTTTGAATATGCTGAATCGAGTGCCTAATTACATCTATGATCATTTGACTGATGGTGCAAAAGAAAAAGCTATTGATGAAGAAGGAATCGTCATGAAAAGATACAATGACAGATTTCCTTATTTAATACTTCAATGCCTTGAATACAGTGGGAAACTTGAAGGATTGCAATTGATGTGCTTGATTGGAAAGAATTTTAATGCTAAGCCCTATCACAAACAATTTGAAGGTAAATCAGAAATCAGAGAGATTCACAAGACCTTGTATGCTTTTGATCACTTATCAGATATCCGAGAAAATGATAAATATTATCAGGAATTAAGATCTAAAGATCATGAGGTGAATTACAATATTGGTGAAGAGGAACTAGCCATTATTAATGAAATTAAAAATTTACATACTTACCCTTTGTATCAATATTATCCAAAATATGGCATTCATGAGTATTCAACATGGAAATATATTGGCTTTGTTTTTCAAGATGAAAGTATAGGGCCTCCAGTCATTGCTCAAAGTGAAGAATCTGAAACCAGGATTGTCATTACCCCTGAATTTAGAGTTAACAATACGCAACACCAATTTACCTTGGATCAATCCTTACTAAAATATTTAGCTTATTTGCTAAAAGGAGAATCAACTGTAAGTGAAAATGAAAATGGCTTGGCTTCTTTTAAGGACTTATGTTTACAGTTCAAATCAGATTTTGTGCGCTTATTAAATGACATTAGGGATCAAAACATTACTCCTGATTCTGACTATGATTACAGTCAAATTTTGAATAGTTACAATATACCAAGTGCCTGTATACCAAAGCGTATTAAAAAGTATTTAAACGCAAAACAATCTTCAAATAATTCAAGAAAGCTCATAAAGACTAAATTAGAATATATGCTGTGTGAGACTAAATGTCTATTAGCTGAAAATCCAGTCAGGAGTAAACCTTTGCCAAAAGAAGAATACATCAATCGCAAAAAAGAATCTCAGTATTTTCTCATGCGTGGAGATAAAGCAACATGGATCACTAATGACATTCTATTCTTTATGAAACCCAAATTGGTATCAATAGAGAAGGAGGGTCAAAAAACGAATCACTTCCACAAATTGAACAATCAACAAGCTAAAATACTACAGTCGAAGCTGGCACTTATGGATCATAACTTTCATGACATTAGATCCTTCATGAAGGAAACTGGTGTATTTGAGACTGGCAGTGAACACATTTTCTTAACTGAACAAAATATAAAAGCCAAGTATCAAAAAGTGGATAATTTTTTTGTTAGATATCTAGGTTTACGAAAAGCATATTTGGAGAGCACAATCAAAAAATTGAAAACAAAAAACCAGATAATTAATCAGACAGAACTAGAGCGTGCTTATTATTATATCAAGTCTAAGACAATCAGACGCTCAGTAGCTAATGAGGACAAGCATATAGCAATCACCACCTATATCGAAAATCTAAAGAAGGAACCAACTATCATCCATCCTGAACTGATGAAGAAGTGGGCTAACGACGTCTATCAGAAAGAAGAAAGCGAAAACAATCAGGTACATAATCTCAGTTATATCGTGAACGATCTTGACGAATCATTCGCCAGATATAAACAGCAGTGGTTTTATCAAAAAGATAGCCTTATTGATGGATTTGGGAAGAGACCACAGTTTCAAAAACGACCTGAGGAAGTACATCATGTTGATGAAAGAGAAAAACTCATTAAAAGACAAAAACGCGCAAAGAGAAATTCTTTCGATCAGGCAATCGAACTAAATACACTCCAATGTCAGGACAAGTTGCTGTGGCATTATTTAAAATATATCCTAGTTGAAGACCAGAATATAGTCGATTTTCTTCACAAACAAACATCACTAGCCAGTTATACACATTCTAAAGAAAATGATATTCTGAAACACGAAATAGATTTTAAGATTGAGGCGGCTATTAGAGAGTACAAAAGCAACAAAAAAATAACAGGTAAATGTAAAATAAAGGATATCGGAAAGGTAAAAGCTACGCTTAAGATTCCTTTGCTATTTAATAAACCAAAAAAGGTCTGGGTTGAAGGCTTATTAAGTTACTACAAGAATGATGAAATTGATTATGATGATTTGATGGAGGCTATAGATAAGATAAAAAGTGAATTGCCCTCAATCATGAAGCATTTTATGAAGATCGAAGATGACTATCAGCTACATAAGGAATCTGTGTATATGAAGAAAATAGAAAACATGAAGGAGGCGCCGTATTGTAGTTTTGCAAAGATGATAAAGTCTTTGAAAATAGATAACTTATTAAGTAAGTCTGCAGGAGCTACGAATCTGGACACTTTAAGAAATGCACTACTGCATGGCTCATTGCCTAGATGCGAAAAAGCAGCGTTAAAACCGAAAGACATTTCTATTGGAGAATTTGTAATTTCGCACCTAACGAACGAAATTGGACAAACTCAAATAACATATTAAATATATGAGTAATGTGAAAGATTTAACAGTTTTTAATAAAAATATAGACTCACAATTCATTGGCTATCAGCGACTAACATATACTTATGGTCAAAGAAGCCTCCAGTTTGAGGGGTGAGTTTGACAATGAAAACTATTTTTATATCTCAGAAAATAAACGTCAAAGAAGCCTCCAGTTTGAGGGGTGAGTTTGACGTTAAGTAAAGGCCTAGGAACTCTAAGCTTTCGTGTCAAAGAAGCCTCCAGTTTGAGGGGTGAGTTTGACTAATCAATTTTTTCACATAGATCTGAGTTCAGAGTCAAAGAAGCCTCCAGTTTGAGGGGTGAGTTTGACCTTTTTCGTCTAACCAATAATTAGAGCCTGATTGTCAAAGAAGCCTCCAGTTTGAGGGGTGAGTTTGACTTTTTTTTTCTAATGTTCTTCTAATGAATGAACAGTCAAAGAAGCCTCCAGTTTGAGGGGTGAGTTTGACTTTTTTTTATTTTTTGTACTTCCTACTCGATTGAGAGTCGAAGAAGCCTCCAGTTTGAGGGGTGAGTTTGACTGTATAAATATCATCCTTCGAAGGGATTTTTGAGTCGAAGAAGCCTCCAGTTTGAGGGGTGAGTTTGACTTTATTATCATTTTCATTACAAGTAAATTGAATAGTCGAAGAAGCCTCCAGTTTGAGGGGTGAGTTTGACGCTATCTAATTTATGACACGCATAGTGTGTATCTAGTCGAAGAAGCCTCCAGTTTGAGGGGTGAGTTTGACGTCTGAGAAAAATATCACCTCCTTACCTAATTGTCGAAGAAGCCTCCAGTTTGAGGGGTGAGTTTGACTCGTTTACATTGATAGGATGCTTCATGTATTAGCGTCGAAGAAGCCTCCAGTTTGAGGGGTGAGTTTGACATAACTCAATCTTCCTGATGTCGAGACTAATGCTAGTCGAAGAAGCCTCCAGTTTGAGGGGTGAGTTTGACAATCATCTCAATAGACGCCTCAAGCGTTTTACGTCGAAGAAGCCTCCAGTTTGAGAGGTGAGTTTGACTTTAAAGATATTTTCATTATAATTTAGCAATAAGAAGTCGAAGAAGCCTCCAGTTTGAGGGGTGAGTTTGACAAAACTAGATTTGATGTC
>Ga0209828_1000399_pt1 | contig 42093 bp, 35 predicted proteins | sample MaitaG_FD_187429 | JGI IMG/M metagenome (GOLD analysis project Ga0209828, IMG submission 187429) | Marine algal microbial communities from Maine, USA - Maine_Asex2 metaG (SPAdes) (version 2) | ecosystem: Host-associated > Algae > Red algae > Unclassified | place: Maine, USA | collected 2015-01-05
ATCTGATAGGAGAAGCAGGGCCTGTATTAGCTTACGGCATAAGTGGAAGAATTCAGCCAATTGCGACACTAGGTTTAGACTTTACATTACCAGAGATAAATGTCAATTTTAAAAACGACGGCTTCACTAGAATCAATGCTGGGGGATCAGTTGGACTAGCTGTCGAAACTATCTTAGCTGAAAATGTATCATTATATGCTAAGACTAGATACACTCATTCATTCACCGATATTCTCAACAATCCGATTGTTGACATTAAGACAAAAGCGAATACTGTTCACTTTGGGATTGGAATCAATTATACTATTTAGTTAATCATTAAACTCAGAATGGCTTGTCCGTAAATGAGTAATAACATAGGATATTATAATAACGCATCGGATTTAGTACATTCGGTGCGTTTCATTTGGTTAGATTTAAAAGGCTAAGCATGACTTTAAGAATGAAGATGAATCTTTAAGCTTCTATATTTTATAGTAACCTAAAAGGAGTTTTTCGAATATCTGCGATCCTAATAATCGTTTTAGAAATACAGTTCTAGTTTGATCAAAATTTCCGACAACGTATCTTATTTTCCAACTGGACTTACTGTCTAAAAGCTGCTCTACCAATTTGGCTATTTTAATAGGATCGGGACCATCTTTTTCACCTTCTTCATAGACTTTCATTGTGGAATTAAACTGCTCAGTATAGTGCGGAGAAAGCGTTTTCGCAAATTTCCTATGTTGAGTTATTTCGGTGTTGAAATCGCTAGGATTAATGTTACACATTTTAATATTGAATGGTTTCAATTCCATTCTTAAAGACTCCACTAAACCTTCTAAAGCATACTTACTAGCACAATAATGCCCTTGAAATGGTAAGCCAAATAGTCCTGCTAAGGAGCCAATGTTTATTATTTTGCCTACCCCGTTTTCACGCATTAATGGAATAAATGCCTTGATCATTCGAACGACCCCGAAATAATTGGTATCCATCTGATTTAACGCTTCGTCTATAGTTGTATCCTCTATCGTGCCTGCCAAAGCTATTCCAGCATTATTAATTAGGATATCAATGGTAATATCTTCATCTTTTAATGTTCGGATACAGTCATTTATCAAATCTTCATTTGTGACGTCTAATTTTAATTGTCGGATTTCAGCATTTGGGTTCGGATTTCTAGAGGTACCGATAACATTGTAGCCAATTGTATTTAAATGAGTCGCTATTGTTTGACCTATACCAGAAGACGTTCCTGTTATTAAAATTGTTTGACTCTGTCTAATCTTCATATATTTCCTTAAGGTGATAATATCCTGAGTTCGATTATTCTACTGCGTTTCCTAATTTCATCCACCAGCAATATTTCATCCACCAGCAATTAAACATACGACATTTTACATTCTCTTTATATAAGCTGTTCCTTTTTGAATATTGAACCTAAGTGATGGATGTATCCTGTGACATCTTTTGTAAAACTATGACATCATTAAGATTCTACTTAGTTGCTATTTATGGGAATAGAATTCTCAATATCTTCTAATCATTCCTGCATTAATTCTAAAGCAGTCCTCCGAATATCTTCTGAAAATTTTAAATGTCTAGGTCTGTAAACTGAAGATAATCAATGGTCTTATTTAGAATCACTATTATGAAGATAATTTAAATTAGGCATATCGTGCAGATAGAGAAGTTAGCTGTGCGGTTTCTTAGCATTTTCAAAATGATAACATTAGGTCTATCCCAAATAATAAAACAATAAAACGATAAGTCCACCCGATAAGGAAACGACTACGGAAAGTATGCTGAACGTATTTAAAAGTTTTATTGTACACCTGTAACAGCAAGAATTTCGCCTAGCAGTGCTCCAAATAAAATCACCAAACCAATCCATTTTATTGTATTTACAAATCTACTTAATAGACTTTCGGTCACTACTTCTACAGTACCACCAAAAGCTAAACCTAGAATTAGACCTGCAATCAATCATGATGGAATTGGATGTATTTTTAATACTGTAATTGCTACAAAGAGCACTACAATACATCCAATTAAAATAGTGAGACCAGTCATATGTAATATTATTTCAACTCCAGGGCTTGAGTCTTTCTATTCACCGAGCCACGAATGGCTTCGTAAGCCAAGATCATTTCTTGCAATTTTTCAGGATTACTTTTGATTAAATTATTTTGCTGACTAATATCTTCTTTCAGATTGTATAGTTGATAATCATCAGCATTGGCTAACTCAATATTAACTTGTCGATTAACGGCAGGACCTTTATATGGAGGAATCATGGCCCAGTCACCTTTACGAAATGCTGTTCTAGATGTGGCCTCAATAATCATTTCATCTCTACCAATGTTACTTTTACCTAGAAACAGATCCAATAGATCTTGACTATCAATTGTACTTTCATCACTAGAAACTAAAGCCGCAAGAGAAGAAAATAAATCCAACTGAGAGACCATTGCATCAGATACACCTGGTTTTATGTTGTCTTTCCAAAATGTAAAAAATGGCACTCTTGTACCTGCTTCAAACAGACTATACTTTCCTCCTCTAAGAGCGCCAGCAGGTTTATGATTTCCTAATTTCTCTTCCGAATCATCATAGTAACCATCGTTCACCACTGGACCATTATCGCTTGAAAATACGATTAAGGTTTTATCCAAAAGTCCTTCCGATTCTAAGGTTTTTACGAATTCTCCAATCATCCAATCAGCTTCTACGATGACGTCGCCTCTAGGCCCCATACCTGAAGAGCCCACAAATCGGGCATGCGGTGTTCGAGGCACATGTGGCTGTTGTAATGTATAGAATAAGAAAAATGGTTCATCTTTATGTCTTTTGACATATGCCTGCGCCTCTGCTAAAAAGTAATCGGCCATATCTTCATCAATCCATCTTGCAGTCTCTCCTCCTTTCATAAATCCTATTCGGGGTATTCCATTTACAATGCTATTATTGTGTCCGTGATGCCATTTCATGTTAAGCATTTCAGGATTATTTAAACCTGTCGGCTCTCCTTCAAAATTTTCTTTGTAATTGATTTCAATTGGATCGTTTGGATCTAGATTGACCACATGTCCATTTTCAATATAGACTGTTGGCACTCTATCTTGAGTTGCTGCGAGAATATGGCTGTAATCAAAACCAACTTCATCAGGACCAGGTTTAATTCGTTCATTCCAATTTACATTACCACTACCAAGACCTAGATGCCACTTCCCGACAATTCCAGTATGGTATCCTTGCTTTTTCAGCATCTTCGGAATCGTAGGCTGCGCTGTATCTATAATAAGTGGCGCCGTTCCTGGAAGAATTTTTGCTCTTTTATTCCGCCAAGGATATTCTCCAGTGAGTAAGGCATATCGACTAGGTGTACATGTTGCTGAAGAAGCATAACCATTTGTAAACCGCATCCCAGCGTTCGCGAGTTTATCTAGGTTAGGCGTTTTTAATTCTGTGGCACCGTAGGCACCCATTTCCCCGTATCCCAAATCATCAGCATAAATAATCACTATGTTCGGTTTGGTATTTTCTTCAGGTACTTCTGCTATTTCATTTTCATTTTTACATGAGGCTACAAATAATAGTAATACAAGAAAAATAATGAGTTCGAAATTGATATATTTTTTCATTTTAGGATATTAAGCTTAGCCTCCTTCATTGATGAAGTTAATACGCCGGTTTATCAAATCTCCATCCATATCGTACCATTCAGGCGGGAACATAGATAAAGGGATAAAAATATTAAATTCTGATTTAACTGTTTTTAGTAATGCAATACTGTTTAAGATTAAATTGGTCTCAGTCTCAGATTTCGATTCTTTTACGATGTCTATAATTAAATCATTAGGAACAATCTGGGCATGAAGATTTAAAAATTCTACAGCTCTCAGACGCACCAGATTTTCATTATCATCCTTAGACATCTGTACAGCCAATTTAAAAAAAGGAGAGGACTCTTTTCCAAATGAAGAGCAGACGATTAAGGCCCAATATCTTTTCCAAGGATTTTCAGATTTCAAGGCTTCCTCAATTTCTCCTTTCGACTCTTCAAATGACTTCAAACTCAAATCTGCGATATCTACCAATTCTCCAATTTCAGATTTGCTTTGCTGACCGAATAAAACTGGGTTTGACAGACCATTTTCAAGAAAATACGATTCTGGAAAGAAACTTAAATCTGGCATTGATTTCACTTGATCTTTCAAGCTTGTTCGCAGTTCCTTTAGAACTGATTCGTGAGAAGGGTCAGCTGCTAAATTGTTTAATTCATGAGGGTCGGTTTCAATATCATATAATGCCTCTGGACTCCGGCCTTTAAAAAATTGTGCTTGTTGGTCATTTAATTTACCAGCTTCAAAGAGCTCTTGCCATTCTGTAAAAGCAAGCATTTTATATCTATAAAAATTAAAAAGTGCATCGATATTGAAAGGTTGGTAATTTCTGATGTATTTATGCTTCCCTTTACGTATAGATCTCACCAAGTCATATTTTTCATCAAATCGATCAGCATAGCCAAAGGCGATATCTCTGTTATTGAAATGATCATCGGTCACGGTTTGACCAAGAAAAGCTTTCCCATCAATTTGTTTGGGTATCTCCACACTTGCAAGACTCAATACTGTAGGCGCTAAATCAATGAACTGAACAAAGGCATCTGTTCTGCTTCCGATTTTAGTAACTGCCAAATGCTTATATTTTTCAGGTAGATAAACCACCATTGGCACATGAAGCCCACTTTCATAAATATATCCCTTGCTTCTGGGAAGCACACCGCCATGATCCCCATAATAAAAAACAATCGTATTTTCCATCAGACCTTCTTCCTCCAACTCTTTTATAAATTCACCTATTTGGCCGTCTATTTTTTGATGTAAATCGCGATAATATGCGTTAGTGAACCTATACAACGGAGTGTCAGGATGATATGGAAAAACAGAGGTTTCATCCACAGACATTTTTGTCTGGATACTGTCCATCTCAGCTTTTGTAAAATGCAATCTTCCTTCATGCGTACTGTGAAAATTCTGAATATGAAAAAATGGCTGTCCTGTCTTTCTGTTTTTATAACTTGCTGTTCGAGAAGATTCATCCCAAACATTGTCTGACTTAACAAAATTATAATCTTCTTTTGCATTATTAGATGTATAATAACCTGCCTGCCGAAGATACTCTGGAAACATTTTCAGTCCATCAGGCATCGGCACGAGTTCCATTCTACGATGGTATTGTGCTCCAACTCTTGGAGCATAACAACCTGAGATAATCGTACTTCTGGCAACCGAACAAACTGGTGCATTTGAAAAGGCATTATTGAATACAATTCCCTTTTCTGCTAGCGCTTCGATATTCGGCATTGATGCTCCACCATCCTCGTACAATTTTAAAAAGTGTTTTGAATTGTCTTCAGAAACTAGCCATACGATGTTCGGAGATTTTAGTGCTTCTTGTCTTCCTTTACAGGAAATAAGTAGTACAGAAATCAATAACACAGCAACAATCTCTTTACAAAATAATAATAATTTCATCTAGAATTGAATTGTATGATTTCCATTTTTAAGTATAAATTATGAATTTGTTTTTAAATACTGATGCAATGTTGTTTCATTTCTTTATATCGGAATTGCATTATTATATTTGACAAGCTTCTCAAATCCAACTTAATTTTCATATCTCTCGGAATATTTAATTGGAGTGATTTCTTTCCATTTATCAAATCCCGTTTAACGAATAATACTTCTTCCGTCGTAATATATCCCTTCAAATAAATATGAATGGTCGTTTTTAGTGATAATCTAGTCGTACTTCTTCAGCTTTAATGTAAGAATAAAAGAGATATTTGTATGAATATATTACTCGAAAATAACTGGATACAGCATATTATAGTTATTGGATAATTAGATGAATACATTTCTGTCTTAATACAATTTTGTACTAATATATGGATTATAAAATCATCATTTAGCTGCCTATATCATACCGCTATGCAGGCATCAGTAAATCTGCATCTCTGACATAACCTATAATACTACTATTGATAGAAGACAACTGCGAATACTATATACTATGGGATTGGAATTATACTATATACTATAGGATTGGAATTATACTATTTAATTTATCAATAGATTCAAATTGGTATATCAATAAATAAGTAGCAATCTAGGATTCCATAAGAACCTCAAGTCTTCTTTTTAATAATTGCCCAATAGACAGCTGAGAGTATTGATATAAGGAAACCGACAGGTAAAATCTCCATTAGTGTAAATGCAAATCTGACCAATGGGTTCTTTGTGTAGGATTCGAAATCCTGTTGTATGGCAACGGCCTTTTTAGCTATTTCATCTGTAGATAAACCTTGGGATATCCACTGCTCTTTGTTATAAGCGAGATACTGATCTGCAAAATCTGAAGCATAAATCTGATAGTATACTTCCCAAAATATAACGTACACAATTCCAGCAACTAAAGTAATCGCCATACCTACAATGAACGCTTTGAAGAACTTAATACTTCCACCATTGTAATTATCTCGAAATTGTTTGACAGCAAAAAATATTGATGATAATGCTATAGTCATGGTGATATACCCTTTCAGCATTCCATTCTCAAAATCCATCTGGCCATCCGATGGATGAAAAATAAAAAACATAGCACCACAAATGACACCTGATATGAGGCCGAAAATTAGTATAATCCTTTTCATCTTTTTTTATTTCAAATGTAATGCAGAACTAAGCTATATCTGCTCATACTAAAGTACCAATTATAGTAATTCATACTTTAGTACTAGCAGTATTTGCTATAGCTTTAGCCTTCTGGATGGCTTGGACTCTGTTCTTGACATCTAATTTTGAATACAAATTTGACACATGGCTTTTTACGGTGCTTAGCGATATAAATAACTCATCTGCGATTTCTTGATTGCTTTTCCCTAAATTAATTTGCTCTAATATTTCAGTTTCCCTTTTACTTAATCCATACGAAACTAATCGGTCTTCAAAAGTGAACTCAGTAGCTATAGATTCTGATGGTGCTTTTGGGCTTGTTAATCTTATCCCAAACCACACACCAATAACTGTAAATATCATCGCCAGCAAGCCATTGAATACTTCAAAAGAAATATACTTTGCAAATAACTGATACTGAAATACTTGAATGAAAAGGAGGATAAATGCTATTATTAAACCATATATGATGATGGTTTTCTTCATATAGTAAAGAAACAAAAAAATGGAGTGTTTCGATGTCCAAATAAAAACGAATTATCTCACAAACAGTAAAGCTTACAGATTACATGTTCTTATGGAAAGGCATCACCTTGAAATTTGAATTATTCTCAAAATGTATTTTTATGAATATTAGAGGCCTCTGGATTGTAAAAAAATTGGCATGTACTATTATTTAGTTTTTTACAAGAAATGAAAACTACGCTTCATTCAACAACTCTTCTACATCTTGAATAAACTCATCCTCGGGGCGATTTCTGTGTTTGAACCAGACAAATCCTAAGCATGCAACGATCAGATAAGGCATAGAAAGCATAAATAGAATTCCCTTATTTAATCCCGCTCCAGCAGAACCACCGTGGTCGAGGTTAGACTCAGCGGCCATTTTACACATTGGACATTGTGCCGTCATGTCAATCTGGGAAAGACAAATGATGATTAGCGTAAAGCTGATTATTCTTATAATGTTACGTGTCTTCATTGGTAACAAGGTTTCAACATTAAATAGATAATAGGTCCTGTAATCGCAACATATAACCACAAAGGATATACCCATCTTGCAAATGCCTTATGCTTTGCCACTTGCATTAAGATTCCTCGATTAAATGTGATAAGGATAAACGGTAATATGACTCCAGCTAAAATAATATGTGTGATCAGTAAAAAGAAATAGACATATCTAATAGATCCAACTCCACAATACTTTGTCTCTGGAGTTGTAAAGTGATACACGACATAACAGAGCAGGAACAAGGCTGATAAAACCAATGCCACTAAAATAAATGCTTTATGTCTTGCTATATTCTTTTTCTTAATAAAATATAAAGCTATCAATAAACAAACAGCAACGATTGCATTGAGAGTAGAATAAAATGGAGGCAACCAACTAAAGTCAAAGCCAAAATTATTCTTTTGAGGCATCCTCATTACGACAACCAAAAAAATGACAATAGCTGAGACAATGTATGCTGCCCAGTCCATTCGTTTTAATTTTCGATCAATTACTATTTGCCTCATTAATTAAATCTCTTTTAAGTGAAATGGTCTCTCGCTTTGGGATCGGTAACATGATCGCTGTATGTTCTACTAGTTTCTTGATACTGTCTTTATCCCAATTGTATGTATTACGTATTTGTAGATCTCTGTCTACAAGAAATATACTTGATCCTAATTTTATACTATGCTCTTCTACAACTTGGAAGAAATCTCGATCTCCATATTTATCGGCTATGCGATCTATGACGTCTTGCTGAGAAGTATCTAGACCACCTGGATTCATGACTAATACAGTAACTTTGTCTTTTAATTTTGTAAATAATTCAGTTTTTAAAGGCTCTGCAACTAGACCTAATTTACCATCAATTCGTCCTTTTACTTCTAGCTGCTCAAGATTACTTTTTCTGTAATTATAGCCAGAGCTCAGATACCACCATGAGCCAGCAGGGAGTACGAAGAGCATAAAAATAACAGCCGCAGCAACTAAATATCTCATTAAAAATAAATAAAGTTCATTTTAAAAATATCATAAAAAAAGTGGGTTATGACAACATGACCCACTAACTATAACTTATTTATTAAGATGAAGTTTATTGAAAATCATCTTCTTTTAATTCTTTAATCAAATGACCAGTCTGAGGAACGACTTCCTTTACCTCTTGATTATCTTTGTTCTTACTATCAATTAGAGCACGTCTGTGTTTCCAATCACTTCCTTCCCACATAAAGGCAAAAACTGCCCATATTAGGAGTCCAGTTGGTAATAAGACAGATTTGGCAAATGCAGGCACCTCATAGGTCATATGCATGAACTCAAATATGATTTTGACTGCTTTGTATAAACTTAAACCAATCATCAATCCGCCCATAAGATACCAAGGCATTTTAAATCCTAGATTAATATGCCCCTTACCAATAAGAGCTATCAAAACTTCTACCACAGTGATAGCAGCCAATAACAATATTGTTTTTAATGCTACACTTTTACTTTTTTCGTACGTTAAACCCATTTTAAAATTCTCTTATAGTAAATAAAAAACAAGGAATACAAATACCCATACTAAATCGACAAAGTGCCAATATAGACCTATCTTTTCGACCATCTCATATCCATTCTTGCGCTTCTCGTAAAGTCCGCTCATCACATTTACAAATATGATAATCAAGAATACTAGACCAGAAAATACGTGAAACCCGTGAAAGCCAGTGATACAGAAAAATAATGCCCCGAATGCTTTTGGTCCAAGCACCTGATTCATCACCTGCCCTTCATTCTCGCCTTCTGTTACTAAGAACTTTCTTAATATCATACCATCTTCACTGACAACTGCACTTTTATAATTTCCTGGATCTGTAAAGTGTTCTTCTTCGACATGATTACCTCCTTCTTCTTCACCGTGTTCCTCACCATGATGTCCTCCAACACGATGAATAAGATAACTATCTCCTATTTCAAAAGTCTCGGACGATTGCTTTCCATTCGCATCTAGATAAACCCCGGCTTGCGTATGTGATCCAAACGGATTTCTTGTTAAACTCATATTCTCTTTCGAGATCAGTGTATTCCACTCCCACGCTTGACACCCAAGGAATCCTGCTCCACCTAAAATGGTCAGGAACATCCAGACAGCGACGCCACTTTTATTTTCTCGATGACCTTCTTGCACTGCGCGCACCATTGTATACGAACTAAACAATAACACGAAGGTCATGAAAGTCACAAAGATCAATGGCAATGACATGTCTCCCGTAAATGGGAATAATTGAAATACAAAATCTGGAACTGGCCAAGATGGAGAACTAAACCTCAATGCACCATATGCTATCAAAAAACCTGCAAAAGTGAAGGCATCCGATAGTAAGAAGTACCACATCATCAATTTTCCATAACTCGCTCTGAAGACTGGTTTCCCACCGTCCCATTGCGGAGTCATTTCTTGATGGTGATCATCGTGGTGATCTACATCGTGTTCAATATCGTGAGTGACTATTTCTGAAGCCATTTAAAATTTCTCTTTAATTAACTGAACAATAAAAATATGAGTAAGTAAACCCAAAGCAAATCAACGAAATGCCAATAGTGATTCACTAACTCGAATCTATGTTTTCTTCTTTCTGTGACCACGTACTTTAATGCAAAAGCATGAAACATCGCAGTAATTAAACAAGCAATGCCTCCCAAAACGTGAACCACGTGTATGAAGGTCATAACGTACAAAAAGGACCCAGAAGGATTTCCCTTTAAATCAATTCCTAAAGCATACAAGCTTTGCCATCCAACATACTGTGACACAACAAAACCCAAACCAAGGAAAAATGCCAATACAAGAAATAGTTTATAATTTCTCTCATGACCTCCAATAAAACTCTTATATGATTTGTGTAAGCAAATACTGCTTAACAAAATGATTATCGTACTAATGTAAAATGCACTTGGCAATTGAAACTCTAGCCAATTTCCAGCTGCTTGTCTGACGATGTACGCACTTGATAAGGAAGCAAACATCATAACTATACTTGCCATCGCTGCCCATAGCGCAAACTTCTGAGGATGGACTCGACTACTTCTGTTTGATTGTAATAATAAATTATCCATACTAAATGATTTGATCAATTAATAAAATGGACAAAAAGAACGGAAGATAAAGAAGTGATGCAAACATTAACTGTAATGCATTCTTTTCCCCTTTATCCTGTACAAATCTTAATGCGTAAAATGCAAAAGATAAACTGCCAGCAATTAATAAGATCAGACTGACCATGTGAATGCCTAACTCGGTATATAAGAGGATACATGTCGGTACTAACAGTAAAGCAGCAACTAATGCCTGCCATCTAATTCTCCTCGCTGGTTTAGCATTTTCAGAAGGAATAAATTGGTATCCAGCTTTGTGATAATCATCAAATGATAAAACGCCGATCGCCCAAAAGTGGGTGAACTGCCATAAAAACTGAACAGCAAATAAGATCACTGCCAATACACTTACATACCCATCGAAGGCCACGCAGCCAATCAACATCGGCAATGCGCCTGGTATAGCTCCTATCGAAACCGAAATAGAAGAATGTCGTTTAAGCGGCGTATATATAAATGCATAAATGACCAATGAAAGTGTTCCGAAAAATGCTGTCAATGGATTAAACATACCTAGGATAGTCAGCCCTGCCAAAGACATAAATCCAGCGATCAAGACGCCATTAGATATAGACATTCTACCTGCGGCTAATGGTCGATCTTTTGTTCGATCCATAAGCTTATCATAATCTTTTTCTAATACTTCATTCAAGGCATTCGAAGCGCCTGCAACTAGAAAACCTCCTAATCCTAGAAAGATAACAGGTACAATACCAACTGTAAATCCAGAACTAATCACATATGCCAACACAGAAGTAAAGACAACCATCGAGGTTAATCTCGTCTTGACTAATAAGTTAAAATCACTCCACCAAGAATGTTCGACTGTAATAGTCTGTGCGATATCGATATGTTTTGTTTGTCGCTTCAATTTAATATTAGTGTACTTCTGATTCTCCTTCAGCCATTGGCTCTATTTGAGCTATATAATCTTTACCATCTTTTCCGTAATCATAAGGCCATCTATGTACCGTTGGTAACTTACCTGGCCAGTTTCCGTGTCCTGCGATAATTGGTGTGGTCCACTCTAGAGTAGAAGCACCCCAAGGATTTTTGGTTGTCTGCTTCTTACCGTAGAAAATACTATAGAAGAAATTCACCACCATTAATAACTGTGCAAAAAACACAACGATCGCTGCGATTGTGATAAACATATTCATATCACCAAATGATCCAAATGCATCAAAACTATCGAATCTATAATATCGTCTTGGCACACCTGCAAGTCCTAAATAGTGCATTGGCCAGAAAATGGCATAAGCTCCAATTAAGGTTGACCAGAAATGTATCTTTCCAAGAGTTTCACTCATGAATCGTCCAAACATCTTAGGGAACCAGTGATAGACCCCTGCGAACATCCCAAAGAATGCAGCAATTCCCATCACAATGTGAAAGTGAGCAACAACGAAATAAGTATCGTGCTGCTGAATATCAATCGCTGAGTTTCCTAAAAATACACCAGTTAAACCTCCTGAAATAAACATTGATACAAAACCAATAGAAAATAACATTGGAGTATTTAGTCTCAAATCCCCTTTATACAGAGTAGCAATCCAGTTAAATACTTTTATTGCAGACGGCACTGCTATGATTAAGGTAAAAACGACAAAGAAGTTAGATATAAATGGATTCACACCAGACATAAACATGTGGTGAGCCCATACTATAAATGATAAAAATCCAATCGCTAAAATCGAGTAAACCATGAACTTGTAACCAAATATTGGCTTACGCGCATGCACAGACATGACTTCTGAAACAAGGCCCATCGCCGGAAGGATAATAATATAGACTTCAGGGTGTCCTAAGAACCAGAATAAATGCTGATATAAAACAGGACTTCCTCCTGCAAAATCCAGAGCTGAGCCCTGAATGAATATTTCACTTAAATAAAAACTTGTACCTAATCCTCTATCACACATCAATAAGAAAAATCCTGATGCTAATACGGGGAATGATAACAGACCTAAAATCGCTGTTACAAAAAATGCCCAAATCGTCAACGGCATTCTCCAGAATGTCATTCCTTTTGTTCTAAGATTAAGCACTGTCGTTATGTAATTAATACCTCCAAGTAATACTGAAACGACAAACAATACCAGACTAATGGTCCACAAGGTCATCCCAGTCCCCGATCCAATCGAGGCTTGGGGCAGTGCACTCAGCGGCGGATATGCTGTCCAACCGCCAGAGAATGGTCCAGTACTTAAAAACAGTGAATAAAACATGACAACACTTGCCATAAAGAAGAACCAATATGACAACATATTTAGAAAAGGTGATGCCATATCTCTTGCACCCAGCTGTAGTGGGATTAAAAGATTTGAAAATGTTCCACTCAGTCCTGCAGTCAATACGAAAAATACGATGATCGTCCCGTGCATCGTCACTAGGGCGTAATAAAATTCTGGTTCTAATGATCCAATTCCTGTTTCAGCATTGATCACTATCCATCTTCCTAAAAGTGGTTTCAACCATGCTAAACTTTCATCAGGAAAACCAAGTTGTAATCTGAAAATAATTGACATTCCAGCGCCAATGATTGCCCATATCATCCCGGTGATCAAAAATTGTCTAGCAATGATCTTGTGATCCATGCTAAAAATATAATGACCTATGAAGTTAGATTTATACTTATCCCCATGCTCGTGTTCATGAAAATGATCATCAAATCCCTGTTCTTCGATAAGCACATCTTCTACATCATGAATTGTGGTTAAATCTGCCATTTCTTTTTTTTAATTAGATGTTGTTAGATATTATTCGCATCTCTGTCCGTCTATTATTCTGTCTTCCTTCATCTGTATCGTTTGTATCAACTGGTCTATTCGGACCAAATCCTACTGCCTGTAATCTTGATCCAGAAATTCCTTTCTGAACAAGATAGTTTCTAACACTTTCTGCTCTGCTTTGTGACAAGCTTTGATTCGCACTAGGATTACCCGTACTATCAGTATGCCCACCTAATTCAATAACTAATTCCTTGTATTTGTTCAATGCACTGACCACATTATCCAATTCATATTTAGAATCATCCTTTAAGTTGGCAGATCCAGTTTCAAAAAAGGTGTACTGTAAGCCAATTAAATCATCTGATACATCATCAGGTGTTGAAATTGCTTGTTTTACTTGAGATTCAAATAGCTTTGCTCTTTCTGCGATCTCTACTCCTATAATTTGTCCTTTGTATGGATCAGTATCTGTATTTCTCACTTGAGACATATAGAATGATTTTTGGGTCCCTAACCACTGATCGTATTCTCTTTGCGAAACGACTTTTAAGACTCTTTTCATACTAAAGTGACCTTTACCACAAAGCTCTGCACAAGCTAGTTCGTATTCGAATGCTTCCCATCTCTTTGGACCGTCTGGCTCATCTTCATCTGCAGGCACATCCCAGTCTGGATGTCCTTTTAACCTTTTTCTGTATTCTTCTGTCGTAATTGTCGGTGTGAAAATGAAATATGTCGGTAAACCAGGTATTGCATCCATTTTTACTCTGAAATGCGGTAAGTAGAAATTGTGAAGCACATCTTTTGACGTAATTCTCACTCTAACTTTTTGACCTACAGGTAAATAAAAATCTGGTGGAGACGTGAGAATATCATCATGAGTCTTCTCATCTGTAAAATCCATCCCCAGAATATTAGTACTCTGATTGATCAATTTATAATTTCTTGTTCCTAATTTCCCATCAGGTCCAGGATATCTTATTTCCCATTGGTATTGTTGTCCAACAGCTTCTATTTCAATATAGTCATCTGTCGGGTCGACATCAGGCATGACATCATTCCACACATCAAGTCCACTAGCGACTAAATACACTAATACAAGTGCTGGGATTCCTGTCCACAAATATTCAACAGTATTATTATGCGTAATGTAAGCTTGGTTTACACCTTTTTTACTTCTGTATTTATAGGAAAACCAGAACAACAAAATATGTGTCAAAACAAAAACGATACCTGTCCAAAATAATGTGATATTGAATAAATAATCTATTCTTCCTCCGTGCTCTGACGCAGATGTATGAGGACCATACCATAAGACAATGTCTTTGTATAAAAACCCTGTGTATACACAATAGAATAAAAATCCGATGAGAAACAAAAGACAGAAAAGAGCTGTCCGATTGTTATTCTGCATTTCAGCTTCTTCCTCACCTCTAATCTTGCCTGCTAATTCAGACACTTTACCAATCTGAATCAGAATGATAACGATTAAAACAATTATTAATAAAATGACTAATGCTGTCATGATCTAGTCTAAATTTTAAACGTGATGATGTATACTTTCTGCTAAATAAGGATCTCTTTCAGATACGAGTGACGTTGATGCTAGTCGATTGTATACGACAAATAAAAACGCACATAAGAACCCTACAAATACGCCTATTTCAATAAGTCCTGGCAATGTAAACCCTGCGGTAAAATGTGCCGCATGATCTGCCATTTCAGCGCCATGATGACCTGCTTCGTGTCCACCATGACTATGTCCCATTAATTCGTGTGCCGTATGTAATGCACCAGGTTTGATCATCAAAAAATAATCCCACCAATGACCAAATAATACAATAGCTGCTACGATTCCTACAGATCCAAATTTTCTCTTCGTATCATTTCTCATTAATACGAAAAATGGAAATACAAAATTGATTAATAGATTACCATAAAACAGCACTGGATAATTATCCATTCTCTCTCTAAAATAAACAGTTTCCTCTCCAATATTCGCATACCAGATTAACATGAATTGTGAAAACCATAAGTAGGTCCAGAAAATACTAAAGGCAAATAAGAATTTTCCTAAGTCATGTATATGTTCACCTGTCACTTGTTCGTAATATCCTTTAGACTTCATGTATATGATAACCAATAAAGTCAAACATATCATTGATACAAACCAACTCGCACCACTATACCAAGCAAACATAGTACTATACCAGTGTGCATCAAGTGACATGACCCATTGCCAGATAATGAAGGCACTACTAAATCCAGCAAATGGTAAAAAAGCCGCTGCCCAAACTCTAGCTGTATGGTGATGTTTAAATGAAGCATCTCCATGTCTTTCTTCTTCGAGGGACAAGGATCTTAATTTTCTAGCAAAGAAGTACCATACAGCCATCACAAAGAGACTACCAAATAAGTACACTCCTTTATTCAAAAATGAAGATTTATGATTTATAATTTTATCTGTTTCAATTGATGCTGGATCATTCCAGTGGTATAAATGATGGAAACCAAAATAATTCCCTAAGGCGATGATGATCATGATCACAAATCCGAAAATCATAAATAAGGAAAAGGCTTCCCATACTCTTTTGAATAAGGTATACCATCCTGCCCATGCAGTGATACATACACAGATAAAAAATAAGGCGATAAATGAGATGCCTGTAAAGAATACAGTATTATGCAAAAGATTCGTCCAGAATCTAGTGTGATATTCATCTGCGCCTACAAACCAGGAAAGGATTAAACATAACAGGCCAAGGCCCATCCCTGCGATTAGCAGAGTACGCTGACTTCCTGGCATCGTATATTGGTTCATTCTTACTCGTTTACTTTTTTAATTAATGATGACCGTGATTATCGTCATGTGATTCTCCATCATCATGTCCATGATCTCCATCATGTCCATGATCACCGTCGTGACCGTGATCATCATCATGACCATGCCCATCATCGTGTCCGTGCTCGTCGTGATCGCCTCCATGAGAATCGTGATGATCACCATGTGCGTCTTCCATATGAACCTCTTCAAGAACTGCAATTTCTCCAGCTGGTTCATCTACATTATTTAGTGTATTTGCAAGCTGATTATATACAGCTCCGGCTTCTTTTGCGTGAAGTGATCTGATATAGTGAATCACATTCCATCTTTCTTCATAGCTTAATTTATCTCTATAAGCCCCCATCAAATTCTTACCATGCATGATTGCGTGATAGTATCTTCCATTTGATGCTGCTACGAATTCAGGAGAATTTAGGATGGCTGGCTGCACTGGATAGACACCACCGACATCTCTGACTAGATATCCATTTCCATCAGCTTTGTCTCCATGGCAAATTCCGCAAAATGTGACATAGAGTTCCTTCCCTTGAGCTAAACCCAGTTCAGTAATTGGCAATGGATTTTTAAGCATTTCTGCTGTAGCTCTAGTTCTCTCTTCTTCGGTATTTCCATAATAGTATGGGACTGATTTAGGTGTTGAGTCGCTATTCGCTCCTCCTCTTGGAACAGTGCCAGTGACTGGAGTTCGAGGTTTTGCATATTCATAATATGCTTCTTCTCCACCCCATCTATTATTGTAGTAATAACTATAGTAATTTGCTTCGTAAGCCACAGAGTGTGCCATATCTGGCATATACTCTGAACCTGGTGAATTACCATTAGGCTGCTGACATGATTGGAGCGTCAAAAACACAGCAAATACTAAGCTTAATATGATTGTATTCTTCCGTCTCATTATAGTATTTTGGTATTTACCTCAGCGGCGCCGGTTTTAGCAAAAAATGATTCAGCTGCTCCAGCATCAATGTGACTTGCGTCAAATGCAATTGCAAATTTATCGTCTGTAATTCTATCGTCGAGAGTTGGATTCGTTACTCCTGGACCTAAGCCACAAATTGTATAAAATGTAACCACCATTCCGATTGATGCAAACAATACTGTTGTCTCAAAAGTAATTGGAATGAATGCAGGAACTGACCAAAATGGCTTTCCTCCAAATATGATTGGCCAATCTTTTGTAAAAATCCAAGTCATGCCTAAAAAGGCCGTCAAGGTTCCCATTAATCCATAGATAAATCCTGCTATGTGAAGTCTAGACTCTTCTAATCCCAGTAAAGGATCCAATCCGTGTATTGGGAATGGTGAGAAGACATCTAGTATGTCTAAATGGTCATGGTTTGCAGACTTTACAGCTTTGAGCAGATCTTGCTCATCGTTGTATAAACCGTATATGACTTTTTTGTCTCTAATTGTCATAATCGTATTGTTTAAGCGAACTTGCCGCCGTCTAATTTATCTTTTAACTGTTCTAATTCATCCCATAATCCTTCAGCCGCTAAATTCGCTTGTGTAGGCCATGATTCTGGACTATTACCCATGAAGTTTCCTTCAGCCTTATCAAGAATTCGCTGTAAGTCTTCAGTACTTGTATTTTTTAATGATGCAAAAGTAAATATGCCTGCATCCTTCAAGGCTTCTTGTGTCTTAGGTCCTATGCCTTCTAATTTCGTTAAATCATCTTGAGCAATTCCACCAGTCGAAGCAGCTGAACTAGTCGTTCTATTACTCGCTGTAGTCGCAGTAGCAGACTTTGCATCGTGTAAGCTACTTGTCGCTGCATGTACTTCATGACTGTCGTGTGTTTCATGACCGTGATCATCGTGACTTCCATGGTCATCGTGATCATGATGATGAATCGCATTAGGACCAACATACTGATCTCCAGAAGTTTTCAAGATAGATTTGATCTCTGCAATGGCAACAACTGGCGCTACTCTTACAAACAATAAGTAAAGAGTAAAGAACAATCCAAATGTGCCAATATAAATTCCGATTTCAATCGGAGAAGGAACATAAAAACTCCAACTTGAAGGCAAATAATCTCTTGCTAGTGTCGTCGCAATAATAACGAAGCGCTCAAACCACATTCCGATATTTATCAAGATAGACATGAAGAATGTAAATGGAATGTTACGTCTCAACTTCTTACTAAAGAAAAACAAAGGAGAGACCACATTACAAAACATCATACCAAAATATGCCCAATAATATGGACCAAAAGCTCTATTGAAAAATGCGAATTGCTCGTATATATATCCAGAATACCAAGAGATAAATAACTCAGTCAAATAAGCTACTCCGACAATCATACCAGTCGCCACAATGACTTTATTCATTGACTCGATATGCTCGATAGTGATATAGTCTTCTAAAGCTAATATCTTTCTGGTCATAATCATCAAGGTTTGCACCATTGCAAATCCTGAAAAAATTGCCCCTGCAACAAAGTAAGGAGGAAATATAGTCGTGTGCCATCCAGGAATTACTGAGGTGGCGAAATCAAAACTTACAATCGTATGGACTGACAATACAAGTGGAGTCGCAATACCTGCTAAAATTAGCGATAGTGATTCCCATCTTTGCCAATGCTTCGCTGAACCAGTCCATCCAAATGAAAGAAAATTATATACTTTTCTTCTAAATCCTTTTGCTCTATCTCTTACCGTTGCAAAGTCAGGTACAAGTCCAGTATACCAGAATAGTAAGGATACTGTGAAATAGGTACTTATCGCAAATACATCCCATAGCAAGGGAGAATTAAAGTTTGGCCATAATGGGCCTCTTGTATTTGGGTAAGGAAAAATAAACATCGCCATCCAGATTCTTCCCATGTGAATCAAAGGGAATAAACCTGCGCACATCACGGCAAAAATTGTCATTGCCTCTGCTGCTCTATTTACACCCGTTCTCCATTTCTGCCTAAACAGTAACAGGATCGCTGAGATTAAAGTACCTGCGTGACCAATCCCAATCCACCAAACGAAATTGGTGATATCCCAGCCCCAACCAATGGTTCTATTCAAATTCCAAGTTCCGATACCATGCCAGATGGTCCATAGGATGCAAAACACGCCTAAGCCTAAAACAGTTACCGAAATCAAAAATGCGATGAGCCAAGTTTTACTTGGAGTACGTTCAGTCGGAGTTACGAGATCATTCGTGATATCATGATAACTCTTGTGACCAGTTACAAGCGGCTGACGTATTGGACTTACAGGTGCACTCATTTAATAAAATTTATACTCGACTTAAGCGTCGAAAGTTTCGTCTCTATTTGTAATCTTCATTGAATATCTCACAGATGATCTAACATTGACCTCTTCTAAGACTTCATAACTGAGCGGTGATGCAAATTTCTTTGACACCTCAGCTCTCTTATTATTCGTATCTCCGAATGTAATCGCTCCAGTTGGACAAGCAGTTTGACATGCCGTTCTCACGTCTGAGTCAATTAATTTTCTGCCTTCAGTCTTTGCCGTTAACTTGCCTTCCTGAATTCTTTGGACACAGAAGCTACATTTTTCGATGACACCTCTTGATCTTACAGTTACATCAGGATTCAGTACCATTCTAGTCAAGTTATCAGCACCATATGGAAGTGTTTCTCCATTTACTTTAACTTGATTCGCGGGGAAAATATCAGCTGTTGTATAATCACTCCAGTTAAATCTTCTCACTTTATATGGACAGTTATTCGCACAATATCTTGTACCAATACATCTGTTATATGTCATTTGATTTAGTCCTTCACTACTGTGGTTAGTCGCATTTACTGGACACACATTTTCACAAGGCGCATTATCACAATGCTGACACATTAATGGTTGATAAACAGTGTTCGGATTTTCAACATCTCCAAAATAGTATCTGTCTATTCTTAGCCAGCTCATCTCTTGATGGATACTGACTTTTTGCTTTCCGACGACTGGGACATTATTTTCAGCCATACAAGCGACAGTACACGCGCTACATCCTGTACAAGATGTCAAGTCTACGTGCAATCCCCAGTGATGACCTTCATTATATTTTTCTTCTACATATTCGTCGTATGGATATAATGTTTTGCTATTTAAATGCTCGAAATGCTCTCTTTCATGTACTAAATGATCAACAGCTTCTTCGAGGTGATTTAAGTTTGATCTTCTGATGATTGATCTTTCGACTAATGCGCCTTGAAAACCTGAGAAGATATTTCCATATCCAGGAGCAAGCGTTTCTTCATCAACATTTATCGTATCTCCATTGATTTCGTCGGTCACACCCATCGTGTTGTGATACTGTACGCAGGAGAATTGTTTTTCTTTTTTGCCTAATTTTCTAAGCGTAACATTTGTAGAAAAGTACTGCGGTGAATTGCCGACAACTGTTAAACAGTCATTAACATTTTCTCCGATTCCTTTTGATGCAAATCCGCCATTCTTGACTCCATATCCTAATGATAAAGAAACTGTACCTGGCATTTGTCCAAATTGTTGAACGACAGGAACGGTGATCGTTTTATCTCCAATAGTTAGATTAACCATTGATCCATCGATTAATCCTTCATATCCGATAAACTTCTTAACGCCATCAAATTCGACAGGAACAGCGAGGTAATTACCCCAAGTCGTTCTTGTCACAGGATCAGGCATCTCTTGTAGCCAAGGATTATTCGCATGTACTCCATTACCGATAGACACAGGTTCTTGAAAACTAATCTCAAGACCGTCTCCTGTATTTGGTTTGATTAAAGCTGATGCTGCTTCTGAAGAACTAAATCCACTAAATGAAGCACCTGCTTCTGAGCTAGCCACATTGACAACTCCATCATGAAGGATACCATCTACGAATGCATCCGCAGAAGCGAAACCAGATCCTAGAGATCCAGCCCAGTTTTGCTTGAGATATTCAAAGTATGGTTGCTCTGCATTCATCAATGATGAACCAGTCCATGCTAAGAAGATTTCTTCTGCTTGCTTGGTATCAAATAATGGATGAATGGTCGGTTGGATAAGACTAATTTGCCCTTTTTTGGCTTCAGCATCTCCCCAACTTTCTAATCCGTGATTGATTGGAGCTATGATATTACATAAAGCTGATGTTTCACTATGTCTATAAGATAATGCTATCTTATTTTTAACTTTTGCCATACCAGTGGCAAATGAAGCACCATTAAAATAATCGTAAATAGGATTAGCGTCATTTACAATCAATACATCTACTCTTCCAGCATTCATTTCTGCAACAAGCGAAGCCATATCGGCATCACTACCTTGTCGTTGCATCGACGCATGATCAAAGGTGATCGTGTTGCCATAATTACCTAAATCGTTATTGATAGCATTCACTAAAAGTTGCTCACCTAAATTGTTATTGCCGCTCACGATTATGGAATGACCTCGGTGTGAAAGCAATTGATTCGCGACTTTTCTCAATGCTTTTTTCGCTCTATCAGTTAGACCAGAAGCACCTATACTTCCGCCAGTGACTTCATTATATAAGAAGGCAACAGCTGAACTTTGCTCTGATGGTTTAACTAATATTCTATTATCTGCATTACTACCCGTCATAGACATGTGGCTTTCAACTTGCACGTGTCTTGACATTGTAGCGCCTTTTGCAGACTTTATTTTTCTTTTAGAAATATAATCTCTACTAAATTCAATTGGAGAAATCCAAGTCCCTAAGAAGTCAGCATTGAAACTGACAACATAATCAGCTTTCCCAAATTGATAATTAGGCACGACTCTTTGTCCAAATGTCTTTTGATTTGCATCTAATAATGCAGATGCTGATACTGGATCGTATTGAACAAGCTTAGTATTTGGATACTTAGCAGTGAATTCGCCGATTAAGTTTTTGAAGCTTGGACTTAATATAGTGTTACTTACTATTCTGACAGTCGCATTAGAATTCATGCTTCCAGCGATTGCTTTATTTATATCATCCCAAGTTGACGTTGCAAATCCGTCATCGTTAGCCACTTGTGGTGATTGTATACGATTGACATCATATAAATCAAGCACACTTGCTTGGGCTCTTGCTGTTGTACCACCACCAGTAATCGGGCTTAGTGAGTTTCCTTCTATTTTGATTGGTCTGCCTTCTCTTGTTTTCACTAAGACAGGACAGTACTCACCTCCTTTCACATAAGTAGAAGCATAATAAGTGGCAATACCAGGGACGATTTCATCTGGTTTTACAACATAAGGAATGGCTCTCTTCACTGGGATCTCACACCCTGCAGCAACAGTCGCTGCTCCCAAACCAAATCCTAAATACTTCAAAAAATCTCTTCTTGTACTCTCTACTTCACTCGCAATCTCTTCGTCTCCTAAGGTATTTAGAAGAGAAGGATCATGCATTTCTTTTTGAGCCTCTTGAATAAATTCTGGATCTCTGTTAAGGTCTTTGCCTCCGATCCATATTCCATTTTGGCTTTTTTCCATTGTTAATTATTAGTAGTGGACTCTTATCTGTTTAAATTAATAGTGGCACTTTTGACATTCAAGTCCGCCTATATCTTCTACGGTTACACCATCACGATCACCTGAAGCGAGTTCAGCATGATATTTTTCGTAACTCTTTGCGTAGTAATCATTATCTGAAAACTGGATATTTGTTTCTCTGTGACAATTGATACACCAGCCCATAGACAGAGGTGCATACTGAGCAACGACATCCATCTCTTCTACTTTTCCATGACATTGTTGGCATTCTAATCCGCCGACTGTAACGTGTTGGGCATGATTGAAATAAACATGGTCTGGAAGATTGTGGACTCTTGTCCATTCGATCGGTCCACTGATTCCTTCTTTTTGGCCGTGGCTTAGCGATACGACAACTTCTTCCCATTGTTCGTCAATAGTCTCTAATAATGCATCAGTTACTTTTTCAAACTTATCGTCATTTTCGATGGCGTTTTCTAGCATCCAGCCTGTATAGATTTCTTTCTTCTCGTCTAGAGATAAGTCTTCGTATCCTTCTATCTGCTGGCCTGAGCCTTTCGGCAAATAACCTGTCGATGCATAGATTTTAGTTAATTCTGCATTCCCATATGTAGAGCCATATTTAATAGCAGAGTGACAGTTCATACAAGTATTTGTCGCTGGTATGACTGCATGCTTTGATCGTCTAGCGCCATCGTGACAATATTGACAATCTATTTTGTGTTCACCTGCATGAGTTGCGTGAGAGAATTTTATTGGCTGATCTGGAGCATATCCTTGCTGTCTTCCAAGATTAATCGCGTTAGACGCTGCTGTGTAAGCACCTAAAACTATAAGACCGAACAAGATAAAACTAATAACTCCTTTGCTCGTAAGCGTTTCAAAAACTGTTTTTCGTTGATATGATCGACCTTCTTTTTCTGCTGCTAGATAATTCAGGTTTCCAATAACTCTTGACAATATAAACGCAAAGAAACCTAAGACACCGAGTAAAAGCCAATAGACCCAACCGCCAATTCCTTTTTCCTGCGCTTGGTTGGTTGATGCTCCTGCAGCAACTGCTCCAGCGAGTGCTCCGTAAGTTCCATCTGCCATTCCATTGATATAAGCGAGAAGTGAACCGATCTCGTCATCAGTAATTTCTGGAAAGCTCTGCATGAGTTGTTTATCATATTCGATGTACACTTCATTTGCTCTTTTATGTCCAGTAGCAATCAAAGCTTGAGAATTCCGAATCCAAGCATATAAGTCGGATTCTGGGTAGTCAGACCATCGTTCCTGCACGCCTCCCAGCGCAGGTCCAGTAGAAGCTGACTTCATGTTTTTGTTATGACATGTAGCACATTTAGTCTTAAATAGATTTTTCCCAATATCCGGTGATACTTCAGCAGAAGCACTTAAAGAGAGACTCAGGAGGAAAATGCTTATTAAGCTTTTAAAAATCAATGATTTATATATCATTATTTTTGACTTTTTTATAGTATCGACATCTAGCCTGTCGTAAATCGCTGCAAAAATATTGTTTGGTCATGGTATATCGCAATAATTAAATGCGTTGTTTTCTATTTAGATTCAGTCTAAATAGAAAGTAGTAATGTTTGAATTCATACGGATACAAGACCTTTAATTAATGGATGACTATCATAGTTGACTAGTTTGATGTCATCGTATGTAAACTGAAATAAATCAGTGATATCTGGGTTAAGTTTCACTTGTGGAAGAGACTTTGGTGTCCTTGACAATTGCAGTTGTGCCTGTTCCAGATGATTATTATACAGGTGAACGTCTCCAAAGCTATGAATAAAATCTCCATAACGCAAGCCAGTCACGTGTGCTATCATCATCGTTAATAATGCATAAGACGCAATATTAAAGGGTACACCTAAAAAAGTATCTGCTGATCGCTGGTATAACTGACATGATAATTTGCCATCTGCAACATAAAATTGAAATAGACAGTGACAAGGGGTCAAAGCCATGTCTTCTAGTTCACCGACATTCCATGCATTTACTATCATTCGTCTACTTCCAGGATCATTCTTGATTAGATCAAGACAGTACTGAATTTGATCGACTGTTTCACCATTTTGTTTTGGCCAAGATCGCCATTGTTTACCATATACAGGACCTAACTCACCGTTTTCATCAGCCCATTCATTCCATATACGGACACCATTTTCTTGTAAATATTTTACATTGGTATCGCCTTTTAAAAACCACAAAAGTTCATGAACGACTGATTTCCAATGGATTTTTTTTGTTGTAACTAATGGGAATCCTTCTTCTAGATTGAAGCGCATTTGATGGCCAAAAATACTTCTTGTACCTGTACCTGTTCTATCTGTTTTGATAGCACCCTGTTCTAAAATGTGCTCTAAAAGATTAAGGTAATTTCTCATTGTCTGTCTTGGTCAGACAAAGATTATAAATATTTATCATATGATAAGCCCATTAGCATGTATATTTGATGGACCATTAAAATAATTGTGAATTTAGATCCTGATTTCAAGTCGGTTATTGATCATTTATCGATTGACAGCGTCGCCTTCTTGGAAAGTTTGTCTTTACCACATCAGACCACCATTCGCAGACATGCACTAAAATCAGATTCAAAACACTTTCATGGATTAGACACTGTGCCTTGGTGTGATCGTGGGTATACTCTAAATGAAAGACCTCGTTTTAATCAAGAACCTTCATTCTTATCAGGAGAATACTATGTACAGGAGTCTTCTAGTATGTTTTTACATTACGTTCTTAGTCAATTAAATCTTCCAGAAAGTTCAATAATATTAGATGCTTGTGCTGCTCCTGGAGGGAAATCGACAATTGTATTAGATCATATGAAAGGTAAAGGGACGCTTATATCTAACGAAGTGATTCGATCTAGAGCAAAGGTTTTGTCTGAAAATCTGGTAAAATGGGGTTATCACAATTATATCATTACAAATAGCGACCTGAGTAAATTTTCTGATTCTGAATTATTTGACTTGGTGCTTGTGGATGCACCTTGTTCTGGCGAAGGTTTATTTCGGCGTGATCCAAATGCAATGGGTCATTGGTCTTTAGATCATGTCAAACATTGTTCATTGAGACAGAAAAGAATACTGAAAGACTCTATAAAGTTGATTAAAGCTGGTGGCTATTTGATTTACTCTACCTGTACATATAATCGTCAAGAAAACGAGGAGCAAATCCAGTGGCTGATTGAAGAACATGGTTTTGAATATCAATTTATTTCATTTCCAGAAGACTGGAACATCCAGCAGTCAGAGCTGGGACTTCGATTTTTCCCTCATCTGATAAAAGGTGAAGGTCTTTTTATGGCAGTCTTACAAAAGAAAGGTGATTTAGAAAATCAAGTCACTTTTCAAAAACAGAGTAATATTAACAGTAAGGTCATCAATGCGCTGACTAAATGGACGGGATTGGACAAAAACGAACATTATAGCATGTTTCAGGATGGAATCGTATTATACACTGGACATGTGCCCTTTGAGACATTTAAAAAACAGCGTATATATTCATTTGGAAGACACTTAGGTAAAATAATACATGGAAACTTACGACCGCATCCACATTTTGCGTTTTGTATTGGATTTGGTGATTTAATCCAACGAAAAGAGTTAGGAAGATCAGAAATAATACAAGTAATCAATAGAAATTTGGTGGACTCTATAGGTGAATCTGGATGGACTTTGTTAACTTATCGTAATAATGGATTATACTGGGCTAAAACGGTAAAAAATAAATATAAAGTACAGTATCCGAAATTTTAAAAAGTGCTTAAACCAATCTTCTACATTGCATTTATACTGAGCTTGCCGATACTGTTGTTATCGCAAAAGCAGAGATGTGCAAGTCCATATAACATAGTAGATGGGGTTTTAGCGAAAGAAAGAGCCTATACAAGGACAAATAAAACGATACAATTAGTCTTTCACATACTGTACCATTCAGAAGACGAGAATATATCAAATGAGGAGATCATGGAGCAGATTGATCTTGTCAATAAGGACTTTAATGCGATAAATAATGACATTGCGAGTGTTCCAGATGTTTTTCAGGAATTAATAGGAAATCCAAATTTATCATTTATCCTAGCTAATGAGGATGAGAAAGGCTTGCCATTTTCAGGAATATTTCGCCAATTTACACCAATAGAAAACATTGCTAGCCAATTTTCAGAAGACGGCAAAGAGATCATTAAATACAAAGTCCTTGGTGGATCTAATGCATTCTTTCCAGCTTCTTATGTCAATATTTGGATCGGAAGAACAACTGATATATTTGGTGTTACAGCTCCACTTGACAAAGCTGGCTCTCCCGATGATGGCATTATTATCACACCAGAAGCGTTTGGTGTGATCGCTGATCCAGATTCGCCTACAAGCTTAGGTCGCACATTAACACACGAATTAGGACATTACTTTGGGCTAAATCATCTTTGGGGATTACAAAATGGGTGTGGAAATGATGACGGAATCGAGGATACCCCCATTCAAGAAAGACCTTATGTTGGATGTCCCGAATTTCCACAATTAAGTTGTGGCAGTTTTGATATGCATATGAACTTTATGGACTTTTCGAATGATGAATGTCTTTTATTTTTCACCAAAGGACAAGTTGAGATTATGAGGCAAACATTAGAAGATATCAGATCTGGGACGATCGTATCCACCTCGGAGCTTGTCCAGACTAATCCAGATGTAGAGTTTACCATTAAAGTAGTATCGGATCAGCTGTCTATTTCTACTACATCGAATCTTGAAGGTCCAGTATCTGTATCCATCTTCAGTATCGGAGGACAAATAATTCATAAAGACTTGTTAAATGAATTAAATGTTCACCGCATAGATACCAATGAGTGGCCTAGAGCAGTTTATATTTTGGCAATACATGCATTAGATCAGAGATTTACTCATACTTTTATTGCTGGTTATTAACTCATGAATTTTCGTAATGAATATTAGACTATATATTTCTTTGATCGCATTTGCTGTTATTGGATGCAAATCAAATCAAATTACAGTAGATAAGGACTTTTCACTTACTATGGATAAGGGTGCTTGTTTTGGAAGCTGTCCAGTATATTCCATTCAAATAGACCATGTTGGAAATATGATCTATGATGGTAAGCGATTCACGGAGAAGTCTGGGATGCATAAAAACAAGTTAAGCAAATCGGAATTTCAATCTGTCATAGATCAATTAGGAAAGATGAACTTCTTCGCACTGCCAGAAAATTATAGAAGCGGTATTGCTGATCTTCCGTCTATTACCATCGCACATACTCACAAAGGCTTATCAAAGTCTGTCACCGGAAAAGACACTAGGCCTGCTTTGTTAAAAGACTTACAAAAACTACTAGAATCATTCGCACAAAAGGATGGATGGGTTTCTATAGAGCCAATCGCTCCTGACAATACAGATGTTGCTGAGGAAGAAGAGGAGGAAGAAAAGGAAATCATAGAAAGAGAAATGATTATCCAATTTAAACCTAGTACAATTATTAGCAGATGGATGCGGGATTATCGTGAATACCAGATGTATGTGAAAAAGCCCTTGGATGATGATAAGAAAACTTGGGTCGTTCAATACAATACGAAGTTGATTAATCCTCAAGTTTTACTTCATAAGGTTCAATCTGATTCTGGCGTGGCATCAGCGGAATTTAATACTAAAGCGGAGATGAGATAATTTTGCTTTGTAACATTATCTGGTGTTGAATGTTGAGTGTTTAATGTTAAATGTTAAAGTGGGATTCATCAGTTATGACTTTTGCACCTTAAGGCACTTTTTGCTTTTTACTCTTTTGTATCTCTTCTAAACGCTTACTTTAAACGTTAATATGAAGGTACTGTCTTGATTTAAATTGCTCCTGACGCTAAGAGTGCTACCTATGTTTTCAATACTTTTTTTTTGCAAGTTGCCAGACCTAAGTCTGATCCTTCATACTCAGAAGCTGAGTGAAGTTTTACTAAAGGATTGAATCTACGATCAATATATTTTTTTTCAATTCCAAGAAGCCTGTAAACTGGCGGATCTGCAAATCCCTTACAATTGTTATGAATATAATTCTAAATCCTCAGAGATTTTAGGCTGCTCAGAATGACACATATAGCTGCACTCATCATTCAACATTTATAAATTCGTATCGAAGCTTATGCATTCACATACATGACTTCTTTTACAGCTTTGATTATTTTTTTGGCATTCGGCATGTATTCTTCAACAAGTGTAGGAGCATATGGTAATGATGTATCTGCTGCATTAATTCTTGTGACTGGTGCGTCTAGATAATCGAAGGCATATTTTTGAACTCTGTAAGCAACTTCAGCAGAAACCCCTGAGAATGGCCATGCTTCATCAACTACAATAAGTCTATTCGTCTTCTTTACAGATTCTACAACTGTCTCGATATCTAATGGACGAATCGTCCTGAGGTCAATGACTTCGGCACTTATCCCCTCGCCTTCTAAGACTTTGGCTGCTTCTTTACAAAGCTCCATTGATTTGTTATAAGATACGATGGTTACATCTGTTCCTTCCTTTCTGACAGCTGCTTTTCCGATTGGCACTAAGTATTCACCTTCAGGTACCTCACCTTTAAGAGCGTACATCACTTCAGACTCCATAAAACAAACAGGATCATTATCTCGAATGGCTGACTTTAGCAATCCTTTTGAATCAGCTGGATCAACGATTGAAATTACTTTGAGTCCTGGAGTGTTTGCCATCCAAGATTCGAAAGTTTGTGAGTGTTGCTGAGCTAGTTGTCCTGCAGCTCCTGAAGGTCCTCTAAAGACTATTGGACAGCTGAATTGTCCCGCTGATTGTGATAATGTCTTTGCTGCATTATTAACGATCTGATCAAATGCCAAAATCGCAAAATTCCAAGTCATAAATTCTATGATTGGTCGTAATCCATTCATAGCTGCTCCGACACCTACACCTGCAAAACCGAGTTCTGTAATCGGTGTATCAATCACTCTTTTAGCGCCAAACTCATCAAGCATTCCTTTACTCACTTTATAAGCCCCATTATACTCTGCGACTTCTTCACCCATAAGGAAGACATTTTCGTCTCTTCTCATTTCTTCTGACATCGCTTCATTCAAAGCATCTCTTAGATTTATAATACGACTCATAGTATTTGATTTTAAAAAGACAAAATTAGTTATTTATAATCAAATGCAATACAATTTCAATATCAATTGTAAAGTCAATTGCAAGAATCAAGTCCACGTTCAATTAACAATATCGAGTGCTACGGAGGCCTTCGATTCAATGGTCATTGTCATAAGACTCAGTGAGCTCCTACAATCCCGATGTCCAACTATTGCTATCTCTATTCATATCAATCATTCTTTGATCAGGATCAATGGTGACAGACTTGACTAACTTATCTGTTACAATCGTATAAACGGGATGAGTCCAAGGCCAGTCAGGTAGATATTTGAATGTTCGTATATTATCGATTTTCTTTTCACCTCGCATAATCCTTAGTGGGATATTAAACAAATCTGAGCTGCCATCAGTATACTCTATTAACACATCCAAGGGCATTGGCATAGGTCCATCCTTGACTAAAATAATTTTTGACTTTCCATCTTCTAATTCCTCAACTTCATAAATTGAATAGTCTGGTTGGTGAGTACTGTTCACCCAGTATTCTCTATACCAATCTAACTCGATGCCTGATGTTTTTTCCATAACACGTACAAAATCATTATCATTTGGATGTCTAAATTTCCATGTATTGAAATATCGAAGTAATCCTTTTGCGAAGGCCTCTTCACCAATAATATATTCTAACTGCCGCAGAAAAATAGAGCCTTTCGTGTAAGCAGCAACACCATATGCTCGATTGGTTTCAAAATGATCAGCATGTGTACTCAAAGGTTCTTCTAATCCAGACTCCACAAACTTTTTGTAGCCATTAAATGTACCTACAAACGGATTTTCAACGGCTTTTGCTTCTCCAAGCAATCCAGTTTTCTTCAAGTGATTCATTGTTTCAGCAGTACCAAATGAAGTAAAGCCTTCATCCATCCAAGAATACAATGATTCATTCGTCCCTAGTACCATTTGGTACCAACTGTGCATCCACTCGTGTACAGACACACCCACTAAACTTCCTAAATTTCTAAAACCTGTGATGAATGTTAGCATTGGATATTCCATACCACCATCTCCGCCTTGAACAAAATTGTACACTGGATAAGGATACTTACCAAATCTGGCATTCATGTATTTCAAAGCAGCATCCATAATTTCCGGAAGCTTCTCCCAATTTTCATTTGTTCGTTCTCCTGGCTGATAATAGAAGTTCATTATCGTACCATCGTGAGCGGTGCGCGTCACGACTTTATAATCGGGATCTGCTCCCCAGGCAAAATCATGAACATTTTTTGCGACGTACTCCCAAGTCTTTTTTCCATTGACTGGTGCAGCATTTGGATTTTGCAATTGTCCTGTAGCTCCGATCACATAAGATTCGTCCATTGTGATATTCACATTAAAATCTCCCCATATCCCGTGAAACTCACGACCGACATAAGGATTTGCGTGCCATCCTTGGTAATCATATTCGCAAAGTTTTGGATACCACTGAGCCATTGTATAATCAATACCTTCTGAATTATCTCTTCCAGATCTTCTTATTTGTACAGGAACTTGTGATTGGAAAGTCATTGTTAAGCTTGTTGATTTTCCTGGTAGAATAGCATTTGACAACATCACTTCTAGAATTGTGCCTTCGACCCTAAAATATGTGGAGTCTCCATCTTGTATTAATGATTCTACGAAATGATAGCCCATCTCATCCGATTTAAGTTTACTGATTCTTGAGGATACTCGGCGATCAGGATCTGGGATTGTCCTAGACCTGATATCCATCATACTTGCTGGCTGGAATGCGTTAAAATATAAATGATAAAAGACTCTATCCAATGTATCAGGAGAATTGTTCGTATACAGAATGGTCTGGGTCCCATCCATAATGTGGTTAGTATTATCCAAACTCACATCCATTGAATATTCTACCTCTTGCTGCCACCTAGATGCATCTTGACTAAAAATGCTTAGGCCGCTCAATACAAGGACTATAGTTGATATATATATTTTCATAAAATTCTATTCATTAATATTTAGGACAGTAGCTTACACGACCTAACTTTCATGATTTTCAGGGCGATCAGTTTCGAATAAGCGTCTGATTTTCCAAGAAAACTTCTTGTAAGATATAGCTATAAAAATCACCCCCGAAATTATTAAGCCAATTAACATAAATTTTGGATTTATCTCTGTTGCTTTTAAGATGGAATCTGTTTGCAGTACACCACCACTATATCCAATAAAAACGGCACCAAAAAAGTTCATCGCAGCATGCATTCCCAATGCTAATTCAAGCCGATTATCGAGGCTTGTAACAATTGCCAAAATGAGTCCAGCAGTAAAATAATATGCCATCATTATCCCAAATCCAAATGTTTCAATCTCAGGATTCGTGCCATGGACAAACATGAAAAGTAATGACGTTATCACAATGACCGCCCATTTATGGCTGATTATCAAATATAATCCTTGCAGTAAATATCCTCTAAAAAATACTTCTTCGAAGCTTGTTTGAATTGGCAGGATCAACAAACTAATTAAGAAAAGAGGTATAAAACTAGTCGTATCAAATGTCAAAATATAGTTGCCAGGATTCTGAAAATATAAAGGAAGCTCTGTTAAGCCTATAAGTGCCAACCATAAGAAAAATCCAAATAAAATTCTCGACCAACTAATAGATTTTGCAGCGTGGATTAATAGTTGAAATGGCTTTTTATGCAAGACTGTAACAGATAAATATAACGCAAGGATCGCAGCAACAAACATGACTAATAGAAGTAAGAAGCCTAGATTGGTACTCATACCAATGGAAGAAAAATCTGGATTTGTAAAAAAATCTTCTATGCTTAAGTCTGGCCTATTGCGATCTATATATACTTGCGCAACTATCATAAGAGGAACCTGACCTAATGTGTAGGCAAACAAAACGAGGAATATTGTCAGCATATATATCCACCATTTATTGTTTCCTTTTTGACCTTGTTGAAAAAACATTTTTTTGGATTTTAGTCTGTGTAATGCTCTTGTTGTACGACTAAGCTTTTATTTCAGTCAGAAGCTCTTAACAAGCATTTTCTTAAAGGTATAGGCATTAATTTATAATCTTTATCATCTAATCTTTTGACACATGAAAAATGATCTTACACAATTGAACTTTTTAGTTAGTGTCTCAAATTTTTATAAACATCAACGAGGGTACCATTAGTTTCAATCAATTTTTTAGATAAGATATTGGCCAGATTCTGCCATATGATTGCCTTATCTGATTGTCTCTTCATTTTTTTGATAATGGATACGCTACAAAGGACGACTTCAGCTCCTGTATCTCCTGCAATAATATCAGCTGACCTGAGTCCTTTAAGTATAAATGATAACTCACCGAAGATGTCACCTTTTGTTAATTGCGCAATATGTTGTTTGTCAATTTTGACTATTAAAGTTCCTGATCTGATAAAACCCAAATATTTGCCTCCATCTTGCTTGGCGATAAGTAAATCATTAGGCTCACATTGAATCAACATCGCATTATTTAAAAAACTATTGATTCCTGATTCACTGAGACCATGTGTCAGTGGCATAGTATCTTCAAGTTGGTTTTCATCTTTTTGATACAATGCCGCTCGTTCAAGTAAGCCGCCTGAAGCTTTACTAAGGTTTGTGTACCACTCACATGTGTCGGTATAGTTATTCCACTCAATAGACTTTTGAATTAAAGGCATCGCAGGATTCTTGATTTCTTTAAAATAATTGAAATCAGGAATACAAATCATTGGGATTCTATATCCGCCAGAAGATGAATTATGAATTTGTCCGATTGGTCGCAAGCCGATTCGTTTATACATCTTAAACAAATTAGGCTCGCATGACATTAAGATTGCTTGATCTCCTTGTGTTAATGCATCTAAAAATGCTTCAACCATAATCAATAAAGCAACTGGCGTTTTTCGAAAGGTTTTTAAGACGGCGAGACGTGTAAATATTCTGGTTTTTTCAATCAATTCTGGATGCATCACATCCAATTTATACTCTCTAATCGCGGCTGGCAAATGGACAACTTCATTAGCTTTTGTCGTTCGTAAGCATCCAATAATCTTCCCCGTTTTCGTATCTAAGCAAGAATACAAATCAAAGTCAATATTTTTATCACCAAAAGAACTAGACTCAAGTAATGACTGCCGAACAACTCTATTTAATTCGTTATTGCGGACTTCGTTTAATACAGTCAAACATTCTTTAAAAACGGAATCACTTGTCACTTTCGAGACTGTATATCTCTTTGTTTTCAGGTCCCAATAGTGTGAGAATGAGTTTAGAATTGAGCTCATATTATTATAAGAATGAAGGTAATGAAAAGAGATGGCAAGTTTGACGGTAATTACATAATGAACAGCAATGAAAGGAAAATATCACAGAATGAACCCTGAGGCGAAGACGCTTAGAGAAACACATTTCCAACAACACTGGGTCTTCGTGTCAATGGACGATGACCCATGATTCAGGTGCATTAAAGAAAGATATCTTAAGCATGGACGATGGACTATTAATCCATCCACTCTTTTTGACTTATTCCAAAATCAGGACGATTAGTTTTATAATTTTCTGTAGAAAAGATTTGTTCTTCTAGGCGTGCGCGCATCACCCTCATTGAATAAAGTCGCTAGCTTGTTCTTGAAAAATCTTATACACTATTGAAATTAAAATTGGTCCAACCTGAATTTTAAGCCTATTTTTATCGTATCAATAAAGGATAGATAAATGTTATCAAACGGAGTGTACACTGCAAATTTGACACCTCTTAAAGCGGATTATTCCATAGACTTTGAGTTGTTAGTAGAGCATTGTCAGTATCTATTGGATCATGGATCAACAGGTTTAGCGATTTTAGGTACAACTGGTGAAGCCAATTCATTTTCTCTAAAAGAACGAAAAGAAATATTGGAAAGAACTATCCAAGGAGGTATTCCTGCAAGCAAGCTGATGGTTGGTACAGGCTGCTGCTCACTACCTGAAACGATAGAACTCACGCAACATGCAATCAATCTTGGTGTGGGCGGAATATTAATGTTGCCTCCATTTTATTATAAATCTGTAGATGATAGTGGCTTAATTAAATATTTCGATGAGGTCATTGCTAGAGTTGGGAGCGATGACTTAAGAATCTACTTATATCATTTTCCAAAGATGAGTGGGATTAGTTTTAGTGTGGATATAGTGCGGAAATTAAAAGAAAAATATCCACAGGTGATCGTCGGCATGAAAGATTCTACTGGTGACTTAGAGAATACGAAGAAGTATATTGACGCTTTTCCTGATATGCAGATTTTTCCAGGAACAGAGGCTTTGCTACTTGATGGATTACAAGCTGGTGGCGCAGGGTGCATCTCTGCGACGTGCAATGTATTCAGTCCTTTTGCAGGAAGAGTTTATGAAAAACATGTAGCAGGAGAAAATGTCGAAGAACTACAAAAACAACTTACTGAAAAGCGGATGGTTTTTCAAGGATTGCCATTTTCTGGAGCATTGAAATCTTATCTTGCACGTGTCAATGATGATCATCGCTGGAAAACAGTTCGTCCGCCAAATGAAGAAATGTCACAAGATCTCATAGACACCCTTATTGAAAAACTAACTTAATTCGGATTGCTAAAAATTGAAATTAGTCGTGACTCCAATTATTGAGATGTTTACAATAGACATTTTCATTTTATTGTATAGGCTGTAATATTGGTTCATATTATCAATGATACGCATCATCACATCAACTTGCCATCACATGCATCCAAACTCCTTCATTCCAAGCGATCTCGATATTTGAAAATCCGGCATCAGACAACCATGTTTTCTGACTCTCAAAATTATGTGGACTGTCAAATCGATCATAATGCTCTTTCAGCCACGCCCATTTTTCTCCGGAAGGATCGTTCCTATTGATATAGTTTTTCCAATATTCGAGAAGCGCAGGATGTGTATCATCTGTCTTTGTGATGAAAAGGTCTGACATTGCCAAATATCCATTGGGCATTAAAGATGTCTTTAGTTTTTTAAATAAGGATTTTTTTTCTTCTGCTTCGCAATGATGCATACTGAAGCCTGCAATGATGAGGTCATAAGAAGCAGCTGAAAATTCAAAATCCGAGAAGTAGCTTTCGACTAGTTTAATATTCGAATCAGAAAATCTTGCTTTGCAGATAGCTAACATTTCAGCAGAAGCGTCTACCAAAGTATACTCAGCATCTAGAAATCTATGGATAATCTCCGCAGTAGAATTTCCATTTCCACAACCGAGATCAAGAATAGATCTGGGCTCAAATTTTAATGGCAAACAATCGTTGAAGCACGACATCAAGCTTAGATAATGAGGGACGACAGTAATCATATCCGAAGTATAATCTTTAGAGAAAGCATCAAACTCCAAAGAAATGGTTTCCTTAATTTTCGGATTCATATTCTACCAGTTTCTTTTTTGACAATGTATCTATTGATAATGTATCATTTGGAGTGGCAACTTTAGCATCGATAATTCGAGCTTGATTGTCTTTAATCTTGAGGTATCTTTGTTCAGCAATCAATTTGAAATTTTCGTATTGCTTGTCTGTTTCACTAAGAATCTTACCATTAAAAAAATGGAGCATCGATCTTAGCAGTGTTGTTTTTCCTTTATAGCTATTTATAGATTTGATGATAGTCGAATCACCTTTACCTTCGAATAAAACATCTACATGACCATCCAGCATGTCATTAGAATAATCCATGGCATATTTTTCATTTTGATCAAATGCAGTAATCGTCTCGTCCATCGTGGTTATCTTTCCTTTTTCATCTTTCATTGTTAAGATGTATTTCGAACCCACTTCTGCAGTTTGACCACTAATCAATTTAATCTCTTGTAATCCAGGCACCCATTCCTTCAGCACCTCATCATCATGATATAAATCCCAGGTATATTTCAGTGGGCTATTAATCTTAACCACAGTCTCATTTGTCAGACCCGGCGATACTACACCAATTAAGAAAAATAATATTCCAGAAATCAATAATACGCCCAAAACAATTAATATGGTTTTCATTACAGTGTATTTGAGCATAAATTTAATAAATATGAGGTTCATCGGCAATCTTTTGTCGATAATCTAAAATGCTAGCACAGTATCTACAAAATTGTACCTTTGCGCCGCTTTAACTGAGCACGGAAAATTATGGATAAGAATCAAATTATAGGCTTCACACTGATTATGCTTATTGTCATCGGATGGTCTATCATGACCGCTCCTACACAAGAAGAGCTAGACAGACAGCAGTTTTTGCAGGACTCTATCAAACAAGTAGAGTTAGCTGCCGAGCAACAAGCATTAGTACCAGATATAAAACCAGTCGAGGTGCAAGTCTCAAATGACTCATTAAAACTCGCACAACTTAGTGAAAACTATGGTGACTTTGCTTCAAGTACTCTAGGCACAGAAAAGACCTATATTATTGAAAATGAACTACTTAAAATAGAATTCTCTAATAAAGGAGGCATCATTAAAGAAGCAACGCTGACAGAGCATAAGAAGATCATCTTAGCTGAAGACAAAACTCAAATTAAGACAGACCTAAAACTTTTGGAGGATCCCAAAAATAGATTCGAATATCTGCTACCTATTAATGGTAAGTCTGTTAGCAGTATGGATCTATTTTTTGAAGGCACTCAAAATGGGAATAGTGTCAGTTTTCGGGCAAATGCTGGATCTGGTTACATTGAGCACAGTTACACATTGCTTCCAGAGTCATACAGAGTTGATTATGATGTCAAATTTGTAGGCTTACAGAATAACATCGATCGGAGTGCAAAAGATATCAAATTGAAGTGGCTGAATTATCTAGACAAGCTTGAGCTTAATGATACTTTCGAAAAATACTATACCACCACATATTTCAAAGAAACTAATGAAAATTCTGATTATTGCAGTTGTAGAGGAGATGATGAAGAGGATATGTCAGATACCTCACTAGAATGGTTCTCTGGTGTGAATCAGTTCTTTAATACATCTATCATGACGAAGGATACTCCATTTACTGGTGGCACCTTTGAAACTAAAATGATGGATGATGATAAAGATGACATCAAGCTACTGACTTCTGTTGTTGGTATTCCTTATAATCATACATCTAGTGAACAGTTCAACATGACCATGTTCATTGGACCTAATGACTTTGAAAGATTGAAGTCTTTTGACAATGGACTTGAAGAAATTATTCCATTTGGTCGAAGTATTTTCGGAACGATAAACAGACATATCATACGTCCTTCTTTTAATTTTTTAAATCGCTTTATTTCATCAAAAGGGATTGTGATCATAGTCCTCATTTTTATCATAAAAATGTTGCTTTATCCTTTGATGTACAAGATGTTGTATAGTCAAGCTAAAATGAGTGCTTTAAAGCCTGACATAGAAAAAATGACAGTCAAATTTAAGGATGACCCGCAGAAGAAGCAGATGGAGACGATGAAGTTATACAGAGAATATGGAGTCAGTCCACTAGGCGGCTGTCTGCCAATGGCAGCACAAATGCCAATCTGGTATGCCCTGTTCAGATTCTTCCCCGCAGACATTACATTCAGACAAGAACCATTTTTGTGGGCTACGGATTTATCATCGTATGATGTCTTTTTCAATCTTCCGATGGAGGTACCAGCCTTGGGCGCGCACATCAGTTTGTTTACAATCTTGTGGGCGATCAGTACCGTCATGTACACCTATTATAATACAAAGCATATGGACATGTCAGCTAATCCAGCAATGAAGTATGTTCAATATTTCATGCCACTTATGTTCGTTGTATTCTTTAATAATTTTGCTTCTGGATTAACGTGCTATATGTTTTTCAGTACACTTTTTAATATCATACAAACCTTAGTTACCAAAAAATTCGTGTTCAATGACGACAAGATTAAGGCGGAGCTTCAACAAGAGAAGGCAAAACCGAAGAAGAAAGGTGGATTTCAGTCACGATTGGAAGAAGCGATGAAGCAGCAGCAAGCGGTCGCTGAGGACAGGAATAAGAAAGGTGGGAAGAAGAAGAAATGATCTTTGATCAATTAAATTACGTTGAGTGTTTAGTAAGCATCGGGAAGTATAATGTATAGATATGAGTTAAAATAGAGTGAGTGGAAGAAGAAATGATCTTTGATCAGTGGTGCACGTTGAGCTTTGATAGTTTAGTGATCCGAAAGTTGGGAAGTCCACATTAATTCATATTACCATTTAGTGATTTTACCATTTAATCATTTTACCATTTAGTCATTTTAAGTTGCAAAAAATAGGTGTCATAGGTGCAGGAAAATTTGGACTAACAGTCTCTACGCTGATTAGTAAAAATGCTGATGTATTACTCTATACCAGAAATGCCCAGAGAGCAGAGACAATTAATAAAGAACATATTTGCAATAACATAAGTCTTCCAAAAAACATCACTGCGGTTACGAGCCTTGAGACGCTGGCTAAGGAATGTATTTTGATTTTACCTATTGTCCCCTCTCTGAATTTTAGGGATATGATGAAATCAATATCGCCTTTGCTTCGTCCAGAACATATTCTAATCCACGGGACAAAGGGTCTAGATATCAAGAATCGATCGGCAGAAATAGATTACAAAGACAATATCGAGCTTAGCCAAATTATGACGATGAGCGAAGTGATTCGAGACGAAAGCTCCGTCTTAAGAGTTGGATGTTTGTCGGGACCAAATATTGCAACAGAAATTCTAGCAGGACAACCGACAGCAACAGTTGTCGCAAGTGAGTATAATGAAGTCATTCATCTCGGCAGAAAAGTCCTAGAAAGTGATAAGTTTTTTGTGTTTGGCAGTAATAGTATAAAAGGTGCCGAAATGGCTGGTGCATTAAAGAATTACATTGCTTTAGGTGCAGGTCTTCTTGATGGTCATGGCATGGGACGAAATATGCAAGCGTTATTATTAACCAGAGGTCTTCGCGAGATGATCCATATCTCAAAACTCTTAGGTTCAGATGTAGAATCATTTTTGGGGACAGCAGGTATAGGCGATCTCATTGCCACTTCAACAAGTAGAGACAGTAGAAACTTCTTAGCCGGAGTAAGAATCTCGAAAGGTGAAACTGTCCAAGAGATCGTAGATTCATCTGATGAAATCGCGGAAGGAATCAGAACGCTATCGATAGCAAATCAATTAACAGGGAAGATTGAAACTACTGCTCCAATAACTAAGCTTTTATATTCTGTTATATTTGAAGGTTTTGAGTTTAACCGAGCCATCACATCGATAATGCGATACCCATTTACCCCAGATGTAGATTTTTTATAAATCCTTGTTTTTTTCATCACACGACAGTTTTTTCATAACAATTTTGTCTCCGAATCGTTTTACTGACTATGAATCTTAAACTTCTGTCATATCTTATCATAACAGCCTCTTTACTTTCTTGTGGAGATGATACACGCGATCTGGATTTGAATTTTAAGTTGACATATGAAGGCGAACCACTTGTGATGTTGGACGAGTATACCTTCCCTTCTGGGGAGCTCATTAAATTTACGAGATTCAGTTTTTACATTTCCAACCTTTCCTCAAGTTTAGGAAGCATGAGTACAGAAATTAAAGATGTGGACTTGATCAATTTGACAGCTTCACATTCTAATTTAGCTTCTGCTCAAGAAGGCCTTACTTATCAAATCAAAGACATTAAAGAGGAATCAGGACAATCCATAGATCTATTACTTGGTGTGGATGCTGAACTTAATAAAAGTATACCATCTAACTTTACCGGTAATCATCCATTGGCAAATTCTGGTGAATACTGGATCGCTTGGGATAGTTATATTTTCTTTAAAATAGAAGGCATCGTCGACTTAGATGGTGATGGTATAACTGAGACCAATGTCGCATTGCACATTGGTTCAGATCAAGCATCAAGAGAGGTTAGCGTTCCATTGACGAGTAATGATAATATTGACCTAATTATTGATGTCAATGAGATCTTTCAAAATGAAACTTCAATATTTAATATAGTAGATAATCCACAGATTCACAGCCTGTCTCAAATCGATCAGGCAAATTTCTTAATGGATAATTTTTCAAAGCAATTAAACTTATGACAAAGTATATTTTATTAATCTGTTTCGCATGTTGTATCTTTTCATGTGGAGATGATGAGCCAAAATTAGTGGAACAATTAAGTTTGACTTATGAATTCACGATTGACGATCAACCGATTAAATTAGGAGAAAACTATGAATTAAATGGTTCGACTGTGATGTTTGAGGTCGCTAATTATTACGTCCATGGATTAAGAATGTCTAGTGCGAATGATGGTGTGATCATTGCAAATGAAGCGGATCATTTACTTGCGGGACTCAATAATACATCAAGTTTAATAGGACTAAATATTGAACCAAGTACCATTGTTACCACTAGAGTGATCATTGGTGTTGATGATGCTTCTAATGCTCAATCAGAAACTGATTTCACAGAAAGGTCTACAGATGATCCATTAGGATTAAAAGATCCTGCTATGCATTGGAACTGGAATTCAGGATATAAATTCGTAAGATTTGATGGTGAAGTGGATACTGATGGAGACGGTGTTGTTGACACACCTATTGCTTACCACATTGGGTCAAACCCTCTTAGAAAAACCCTTGAATTAAATTCATCAATCAATCTAGAATCAGGTAATAATGACGCGATTATGTCAATGGATCTAAATGAATTCTTCAAAGGAGTAGACTTTCAGTTGGAAGAGAATTGGGACACGCACACAGGTAACAATTTGGATCTTGCAAAGCTGCTTGTTTCTAATATGGAATCATCCTTCAGCTTGATCCAATAAGATATTGTCACATCAATATATATTCATTATTCTCAGTTGCGTCGTCGTGTACTGCGCATCATGTATGACGCGCGACGAATACAATATTGACCTACCTGAGTACTTTCCCCCACTCCACATTCCAGCTAACAACCAACTCACCAATAAAAAAATCAAGCTCGGAGAAAGACTATTTAATGATATAAATATCTCAATCGATAGTACTATCATGTGTGCCTCTTGTCATAAACGAGAGCTTGCATTTGCTGATTCGCTATCGATAAGTCC
>Ga0209828_1000402_pt1 | contig 41768 bp, 32 predicted proteins | sample MaitaG_FD_187429 | JGI IMG/M metagenome (GOLD analysis project Ga0209828, IMG submission 187429) | Marine algal microbial communities from Maine, USA - Maine_Asex2 metaG (SPAdes) (version 2) | ecosystem: Host-associated > Algae > Red algae > Unclassified | place: Maine, USA | collected 2015-01-05
ATGACTAACAATATATATCACTCCATAGCTCCTTCATCGCGACGGAGGATATAATTCTCCGTTAGCGACAAAGCACATAACAAACCTTATAAGTATTAAGCAACGCTCATTGACCTTTTCTTTTTTATTTGTAGAAATTACTATCTATTATTAAAAATAACTATCTTTTGCTTTCAAAATAATAGCTAAAACCATTCAATTCACATCGTATGAGAATTCTATTCTTTTTAATCTTTTTTTTTACCAACATTTTTCTTTGTTCTTCACAAACCGTTGATGATGTTTATGGTGATTCTAAATGGTATATTCAGTTAAAAGGAGGATACGGTATCTCCTTCCCTAATAGCCCTCTAGATTCCCCTTTAAATGAAATAAAACCCGCATTTATATCAGTTGGAGAAGATAGTATTATAAGGCAGACTTCGTCATACGGAACAATGGGTCCTGGACTTAAAGTAGAAATCCAAATTGGAAGAGTTTTAAGCAATAATCTTGCAGTGGAAATTGGCACACGTTACAATAAGGCAAATGAAGTAAATTTGGCAACCGTAAGAACGCCGACTTTTTCTGCCATCCATGATGTTCAAACTACATGGTTCGATGTCATGCCTGGTTTTGTTGTATCTACTGGATTTAATAAGAAATTTTCTATGTACTCACGAATTTCTCTTTCTTTACCGGTAGCCGGGAATACAAAATCTCTCGTATCAATTGATGACCGAGAAGGACGTCTTGCTACCTATTACTTAAACGTATATAGATTGCTTTTACCAACCCTAAATGAAAATTTAACAAGTTTGGTTTCTACAAAAATTGAAGTAGATGCAGATACGGAAGGGGCTTTTAGTGTAGGTTTTTCAGGTGCCCTAGGAGCCAAGATGCAAATTTCTGATAAATTAAGCCTAATTGCTGAAATATCTTTACAATCCCTACATATAAAAGCAAAGGAAAGTATTTATAATAGCTTCACGCAATCATCTGAGCTAAATGGATTTCCAATTGTAATAGATTCTTCTCAAGAATATTTCAACCATACGATTTACTTAGATGAGATAACATCAGAATCTAACTTTCATTTGTATAACGAACAAGTTGATGTTGACGCTCCGAAAGAAGAAATCGCATTCAAACAAAATCATTCTAATGCATCATTGCTGGTAGGATTAAGCTTTAGTTTCTAGTTCTTTTTTCTAACCTGATCGTAAAAATAAAGACTCTTCGGCCATTCAATTTGGATGGTCGGAACTTGATTGAATTCATCCACCTTACCATTGAAGCAAACCTGACGATTCTCTAAATGTAATTTTGGATTATAAGAAAAATTTGGTAGGTCTTCTTTCTGAATAAAAATAGAAAAGATGTGATTCGGATATGACTTATCCAAATTCAACCATAAGTTACCTTTTCTTGTATATTTGGAAGATACCACCTTCCCACACACCGTTATCTTTGAATCAATTTTTTTACCCCCTACGATACTGTTGAAGTGGTATCTTGGCATTTTTTCTTGATCGATAGGAGCAACATCACCTTCTATAGACTCATTAAACCAAGGATCTAAATCCACTGTCTCCTCTTGAGTTTCTAGCAAATTAGAAAATACATTTATAGAGCCCAGTTTTTCAGCTTCATTGATGGAAATAACATAATCCTCTAGCTCTCCTTCCAAGTTTTTATTTTGCATAATAAAAGCAATACCACGATCATTTTCTAAATCATAAACAAATTTTAGATAAGCCTCTGGAATACTAAGATGATTCCCAGCTCTTGGTACTAGTTTCAATCCATCTTTTAAAATTGGGGCGGTGACAACATACAATGAAACATTCTCCTTGATCACATAACTTCTCAAAAAACCTTCGAGTTCGGCCCATTTCTTTTGGTTGAATTCTGGAAGCTGAGGAGACATATTACTGTAGAAGAATGATTCAGAGATAGCTATAGAAGACCAACTAAAATCTGCACTAGGGGCTAGATGTCCACGGTCAAAACCATAACCATCATATTCTACGACTCCACTGCTAAGCGTATCTGTTAGAAAATAATCTTCTTGGTCGGCTGTGCCAGTCTTTACTTTTGGATCTTCTCGAAAGTCATTGGTTCTAAATTTAGTACCAAATCGAATGTCTGGAAGAATCATATGATACACCCAATTTGCTTGTTCATGCTCTTCATTATAATTCAATAACATGGCAGAGTGATCAATAAAATCTTTCGATGGAGCTCCTAATTCCTTCAATTGATAAATGATCTTCTCTAACTTAATTTTCTCTAAATCTGTTAGGATAATTGTCTTCTCCGCTTCTAAATTTGCCAATTTCTGCTCGGCGAGATCAATCTTCTCTTGAAAGCTCTGAGAAAAACAAAATTGTACAAAAAATAACAATAATATAGTCTTCATAATAAGCACCTTAAGTCCTTCTTTTCAATAAACAGTAATAAATTAAATAGGGTGAACTTTGCGGAAAATTCGTAGAAATGGAAGATACTATCTCATTCTATAGATAACTTCCCTTTGCGCTTAAATAAACGCTATATCATTCTGTAAAGTATAAGATTTACAAACTATCTGAGCCTCTAAAAGTTTGCTAAAGTACTTGTAGATAAAGTGCTTGCAGATAAAGTCCTTGCAGAAAATATAGTAAATCACAGAATTCGCTAAAACCTCCTAAATGCAATTTTTATGTTAAATCTTTCATCGTCAAAGAGATTCGCTTTCGTTTAACATCCAATTCCATCACCTTGACTCTAACTTCCTGATTTACAGCTAGTTCTTCAGATGGATCTGAGATAAATCTATTTGTAATTTGAGAAATATGGACCAATCCAGAATCCTTTATACCTAAATCAATAAAAGCACCAAACTTAGTAACATTACTCACGATCCCATGTAATATCTGTCCCTCTTTTAGATCTTCAATAGAATTCACTGAATCTGAAAATTTTACCATTCTAGCCTCCCCTCTAGGATCTAAACCCGGTTTTTTTAATTCCTTAACAATATCCAATAACGTGGGCATACCTATTTTCTCACCAATATATCTCGATAAATCTAGCTTTTGAATTAGAGGTTCGTTTTGAATAATATGAGTAATATCTTGCTTGATATCCTTGGATATTTTTTTTATGATCTTATAACTTTCTGGATGTACTCCAGTGTCATCTAATGGATTAACTCCATTTTTGATCCGTAAAAACCCTGCACTTTGCTCATAGGCTTTCTTCCCCATTCTCGGAACTTTCGCCAACTCTTCTCTTTTCTTGAATGACCCATTCGACTTTCTATATTCGATAATATTTTTAGCTAACTTAGGCCCCAATCCACTAATATGCTGAAGAATATATTCATTTGCAGAATTGAGATTGATACCTACAGAATTTACACACAATAATACCGTATTATCTAGACTCTCCTTAAGTAATTTTTGATTTACATCATGCTGATACTGCCCTACCCCGATAGATTTAGCATCGATTTTCACCAATTCAGATAGTGGATCCATAAGCCGTCTTCCAATCGACACAGCCCCCCGAACAGTGATATCATGATTTGGGAATTCCTCTCTGGCAATAGGCGATGCAGAATAAATAGAGGCACCCGATTCATTTACCAAATGTAATTGAACTTTATCAGCCAAATTCGTTTTATCAAATGCTTCCTTTAACACCTGATAGGTCTCTCGACCAGCCGTTCCATTACCAATCGCAATCGCATGTACTTTATACTTCTTTAGCAATTTTACAATGGTCTTCGTAGACACCTCAATTTGTTTTTGTGGAGGATGAGGATAGATCGTATCATTTATTAATAATTCTCCCCTCTCATTGAGCACCACAACTTTGCAACCAGTTCTAAATCCAGGGTCTATAGCCATTGTAATCTTATTTCCAAGGGGTGCTTCTAGCAATAAATTTTTTAGATTGTTTTGGAATACTCTAATTGCTTCAAGATCTGCTTTTTCCTTTGCTTTATTCTTAAATTCTGTTTCAATAGAAGGCAGCATCAATCGTTTCAATGAATCTTCTATGGACATAGAAATTTGCTGTCCACATTCTGAATATAAATCCTTGATTACCTGATCTGCAATTATCCGAAAAGCACTGTCTTGATCTACAGTAATTTTACATCTCAACAAAGACTCTTTTTCTCCTCTAAAAATTGCCAACACTCTATGTGATGGAGCTTTTTTCAAGGGTTCATCAAAATCAAAATAGTCAGTATATTTTATGGCTTCCTTTTTTTTCTTTTTGACCACTGTAGATTCTAAAATAGATGTTTTTTGATATAGTTGTCTGATGCGACTACGATTTTGTGCATTCTCATTGATCCATTCAGCTATGATATGCCGAGCCCCCTCACACGCATCGTCCACTTTAGGTACATCATTAGTTATAAATTTCTTGCAACTGGATTTTAAATCAGAGGTATTTTGTGCCATGATTATCTTTGCCAATGGCTCTAAGCCACGTCCCCTTGCGATGGTCGCTTTTGTCTTTATTTTTCTTTTGAATGGTAAATAGATATCTTCTAATACTACTCTATTCCAACAACCTTCAATTTTGGTTTTCAGGGATGGAGTAAGTGAGCCCTGTTCTTCTATGGATTCTAAGATAGTTTGCTTTCTCTTTATAAGATCGGTTAGTTTCTTGTAAGCTTGATCAATATTTAATATAGCTACTTCATCTAGAGAACCTGTTTGCTCCTTTCTATATCGGGCGATAAAAGGGACTGTTGCTCCATCTGTAAGTAATAGTAAGGCACTACGCACAGCTTTTTTATCTAATCCCAACTCATTGCATATCAATCTCACATGGACATCCTCCAAGCTCATCTCTTTTGATTTATCTTATTCAACAATTCTTCTACATCCATATCAGCTAGAAGCTCCACATTTTTTCTAGTAATTTTAGATGTATCTCCGTACTCCTCTATAGCCATCTCGACTTCATTTACCCTCAATACATGTATCATCGGATAAGGAGAACGATTTCGATAATTAGATAAGTCTTTCTTGGTCGTTCCATCGTACATATAATCAGGATGAAAACTGGCTAACTGAAACATTGAATCTAAATTTCCTTTTTTTAATAATTCTTCAAGAAAATAATACATATCTAAATATTCATCAAACGAGCACTTATCAGCGATAATTACAAAGCTATTGGAATATTGCAGATCTTCATGCATCTGTAATATAACCTCCAAAAATGTCTCCTGAATCATTCTAAAATCTGCATCGATCTCACAAGTAAGGTATTGAATTCTACCTTCAATAAATGGCTTAGATGCAAAAGGACAGATAGAAAGATCGATGATAAATTTCTCAATCCAATTTTTTGTTTTTTCTATAACTTGTCGGTGATATTTTATCATAGTTAAATATAAAAGCCTAAAAAGTACAAGTACTTCTTAGGCTCTATTATTCCAAAAGGGTATTGATATCTTTAGTTGGCGTTATCTGGATTTAGAAGATCGTAGAACTGATTCAACTTAGGTAAAATGATTATTCTAGTCCTTCTATTCATTGATTTCCCTTCTGCTGTATTATTACTAGCTAAGGTATTATACTCACCTCGTCCTGCAGCAATCAACCGGTTAGGGTCAATGTTATAATTCTTCTGTAATACTCTTACAACAGATGTAGATCTCTTCACACTTAAGTCCCAGTTATCTTCCATACAAGAACTACTGATTGGGTCATTGTCGGTATAACCTTCTACCATGACTTCTAAATCAGGCTTTGATTCTACAATTTTTGCAATTTTCCCCAATATTTCATAGGCTCTAGGAGTCAATTTTGCGCTTCCACTCTGATATAACATCTTATCTGATAGGTTAATAAATACAACTGTTTTGTCGACCTCTATATTTACATCTTGATCTGAAATTCCATCAGAAAGTACACCTTTTAAATTTACAGCTAGAGCTAAATTGATAGAATCCGCTTTGGTTTTTGCTGCCTGCAATAGGTTAATGTATTTGTCTTTTGACTCCAATTGATTAAGTGTTTCTTTGATGTTTTCACTTGCTGATTGGGATAAAACGGTAAGATCTCCTACAGCTTCTACTTGCTTATCTCTTTGATTCTGGCAGTCTGTCAATTGCGTTCTCAAATCAGAAATTTGTTCGTCCTTGAGTTTGATAGTCACACTAGCTTCTCCATCTATTTTATCTTGAAGTCTTTGTCTCTCTTGCTGACAAGCTGACAATCTATTCATATAATCATTTAAGCTTACTCCACATTTTCCTAAATCTTCATTAGCTAAACTTAACTCATCCTGCAAGGCTGCAAAATTCTTTTTGCTTACGCATGAAGTTACAGTCATCACAATCAATGCTAGTATGAATGCTCTAAAAATTGTTGTACTCATATAAATTATTTTAAATCTGTTCAATATAATTAACGATTAGAACTGATGATGTGTGGTATGATTTCGTCTTTATTTTCGCCTAAACTACCAAAACCTATAGCTTTGAGTCTAAAAGTAATTATTACTTAGTTATAAATGACAAATAAAATGCCAAATAGCTGACATTTCAAGTAATAGCAAAATTTCAATCTTAATTTTGACGTGATTATCGGACCATTGTAATATTTCCATATTTTATTCCTTTAACATTATACGCTGAATATTTTAGATGGTATAAATAAACACCTTGACTAAGGATTTTAGATTCTTGGTTAATAGCCCAAGAAAAATCAGGATCTTGACTATCAAATACTTGATTACCCCAGCGATCAAATAATCGAAATTGAAACTGATCAATTTTACATGAAGTGCCCACTTTCAGCGTGGAATTGATGTCATCTTCTGCAAGTGATATAATATTTGGAACGTAAATAGGGCAATCATATTCGACAATAATACTTTCTCTTTTTTGACATCCATCATCATTTTTAAATATTACTTCTAGTGTATCAGGAGCAATTTCTTGATTTATGTAAGGATCTGGACAAGTTGGACAACTTACACCGTCTGATGGCAGCCATTCGATACTAGATACCTCCCCTTCGATATCTAAATCAAATTGATAATCCTCTCCTACTAATACTTGATGAAAATTATCTATTTCGATGTCTGGAATTTCAGACGATTTAATTAGGTCCACATAAACGATAGAATCGCACCCTTTCGAATTTATTAATCCTACAATACCTTCTAAGTTTTCATTGTTGAATACAAACGTATCCACTAGTACTTCTTCACCAATACAAATCCTATCGGTTATATAAAAATCTGTATTCTCATAAAATTCAAATTCGACAAGTACAATAGAATCACAACCTCCTTCTGTTACAAACTTCTTCGAGCCCCTAGGGTTAAATTCATCAAAGAAAACATCTCCAACTTGTACATTATGTCCATCTCCCTGGCATCCCTCATAATTAAACTCTGTATATAAAGTGTCTGTAAAGTTTAGAAAAGTAAGAACGATCGAATCGCAAAATTCTGTCGTCTTCAAAGTGTCAAAATAGGCTCCCTCTTCTTTTAAAGTATCTCCGCCAGGACTCAGAACTTCACTTCCAGGACAAAGCAAATAATTATTTGTAGAAATGCCACTCCCTGCTAGTAAACAACCCAAGGCAAACAAATTACATACTAATCGATCATTGCTATTATTTATCTCTGGGCCCCAGCTTATGCTTCCTGCTCCTCCTCCACACATTATCCCAACGTCGCCTAAAATGATGTCATTTGTTTCAACATCTACGACCATAGTTGGTCTCCTCGAATCATCTACTGATAGTAAGATTGACCCGGTTTCGGGCTGATCTATAAATACACCTTGATATGTTCCACCTTGCAAAAATGATTCTACCGGACCAAAAGGACCATCAAAAATATCATTTGACTCCGCATCTTGTGTCGGCACATTTGGATTTCGATTTTGGTCAGCGGCCGTATATCCCCAAAACTCTGCTTCCGCTTGAGTGGTAATGACAAGATTTGTAGGGCACAGAACGGACCATTCTCTTATATTCCGTAAGATATGACTTGGTAATGCTGTTACATCCGCATTGGTATAATTTCCAATTGTATCAAATATGAAATTACCCGTAAATATAATATCACATTCCATGTCATTAATATCCTCTACACTTTCTACTTCTGTAAGACGTTGGATTTCAATAGGACAAGTTACTACACCATTATTTCCAAAAAGATTTGGATTTTGAAGCTTTTGCGCTAAAAAATTATCCATAAATCTTCCATCAAAAGAGTACCCACATGCTCCTCCAAGTGGCTCATAATAACAGTATGGATCATCTGGGATATAACACAAAGTAATTGTCCCATCTTCACACTCACAATCTGACACATCTTGTGACAAACAGTGACTAGCAAGCAAACAAGCTATGCTAATTATGAATAATTTTATAGCAATTTCTAACTTCAAAGGCTGTTGATAGACCTCAATTTAACGATAAAGTCATATAACACTAGTCTCATAACTAAGATTTGTTACTTGTTATGCAAATGATTCTGCCGCTTTAGAGTATTTGTGCTAAAATGTCGTCTCCGCTCAAGAAGTTTAATCAACTGTGTACAGATTAGTGTGAACAGGACTCACTTCAAAGGCAGGTCTATGACTATTAAGATGATCAGGATAATGTATTCTTTCATTTTAAAGAAACGCCATAGTTATTCTAGTACCTAGGCACAATTATGTTAAAGCAAGCCCAGCGGAAGATGAGATCCCTGAATATAGTCTAACCAAAGGGAGATAAACTATATAGCGCTACTAGCCTCGACACGGTGCTCCCGGTTCCTTCAGGTGAATGTAAATTTAGTAAATTAGTTGTTCCTCTTTCAAAGAATGCATCCTAAAGAATTAGTTTTGAAAGCGCATTCTGTGTTTAGACACAATTATCTTTTATTAAAAAAGAGCCCTCATTAAGAGAGCCCTTTTATATTTTACTTTACAATTTTGATTCTTTCTGTGATTTGACTTTTCGATTTCATTTCAGTAATTGTTAAGAGATAGATACCATCAACGAATTGACTTATATCAACTTGATTTTTATTTTCAGATTTATGAATTAATCCACCGCCTAAATCTGTCAAAGTAGTTTCAAAGCTTAGATTTCCAGAAATCTCAATGTTAATAAATGAAGAAACAGGATTTGGGTAAATGTTTAATGTTGCTGGCCCAAATTCATATGTTGAAGTTGTCATAGCGTCCTCGCCATCACAATCTTCATCTATTCCGTTATCTGGTATATCGTCTAACAATGGATTTATTAACGCGTTTGTATCGTCGCAATCTTCAGCAATTCCAAATCCATCTTGATCAAGATCATCATCCAAAGTTGTAAGATCACAATCATCATCTAATCCATTATAAGGTTCTTCCATTTGGCCAGGGTTTATTGATGCGTTTGAATCATCACAATCTTCGTCCTCACTAAATCCATCTTGATCATTATCAACTATAGCAACTCCATTAAAATCACCTATAAACCAGCCTCCATTATTAAAAGAAACACCTGAGTTTGTCCAGCATCCTGAATTTGTAAATGTAATTCCATCAGATAGAAACATTTCTGAGCCACAAGTTCCTTCCTGATATCTAAAAATATCATCATACCCGTCTCCATTAAAATCACCTATAAACCAGCCTCCATTATTAAAAGAAACACCTGAGTTTGTCCAGCATCCTGAATTTGTGAATGTAATTCCATCTGATAAAAATACTTCTGCACCACAAGTTCCAGCTTGGTATCTAAAAATATCATCATATTCGTCACCATTAAAATCACCAATATGCCAACCGCCATCTGCAAAATCTACACCTGAATTTGTCCAGCATCCTGAATTTGTAAATGTAATTCCATCCGATAGAAACACTTCTGCACCACAAGTTCCAGCTTGGTATCTAAAAATATCATCATACCCATCCCCGTCAAAATCACCAATATGCCAGCCACCATCTGCAAAATCTACACCTGAATTTGTCCAGCATCCTGAATTTGTAAATGTAATTCCATCCGATAGGAACACTTCTGCACCACAAGTTCCAGCTTGGTATCTAAAAATATCATCATATTCGTCACCATTAAAATCACCAATATGCCAACCGCCATCTGTAAAATCTACACCTGAATTTGTCCAGCATCCTGAATTTGTAAATGTAATTCCATCCGATAGAAACACTTCTGCACCACAAGTTCCAGCTTGGTATCTAAAAATATCATCATACCCGTCACCATTAAAATCACCTATGTGCCAGCCGCCATCTGCAAAATCTACACCTGAATTTGTCCAGCATCCTGAATTTGTAAATGTAATTCCGTCTGATGAAAACACTTCTGCACCACAAGTTCCAGCTTGGTATCTAAAAATATCATCTTGACAAAATGCGGAAGAAGCTAATAATAGAATTAAATATTTGAACCAATAATTGCTTTTCATATTTACTAATTATAATTATTGAACAGATACGTCTGTTCATGCCGCTAAGAGAAAATCCTCTTTATGTGCCAGCTATACTAAAAATTTGAGATGCACATTGGATGATCGAATTCCAAAACAAATTCTAATTACCTAATAGATAGACACAAATCAAATTTAGATAACCTGTCCTCTTTAAATTTGTAGATTTAGAAATTTAAATGGTAAATTCAGAAATTGTTCTTAAAAAAACCTTGATATATGGGACATTTACCAGGGATGCACTCATGAGAGTACACTTGTTCGAATCTTACGCCTTTTATTTCAATTGCCTTCAAAGTCTATTTGTTATTTAGAATCAAAAGATTTCAGATCCGGCTTTTTAAATCTTAAAAATCCTTCATAGGCGAGGACATATAAACTAGTGTACAATTAGGATCTTTTAGCAATAGTCCACCGTTAATCATAAAATGTATCAATAGGTTTACTTACTATTTCTTAAAGGGAGATTAATCTAGAATCTTGTGCATAGCTTCGATGCTGTGATCTCGGTTCCTTCGGGAGAATGCACATTTAGTACATTCCCTTTTTCTCAGTCATCTCCGAAAAGCACAAGACCTGACCACAAATAGTTATACTAGCACTTGCCAGTCAAAAGACTTCTGAAGAGGAGATAACCGAATATAGTCTGACCACCAAAGGGAAAGATAAATCATAAAGGCGCTAAAGCCTCTACGCGGAGGTCTCGGTTCCTTCTGGGCAATATAAATTTAGTACATTCCCTTTTTTCTCAGTCATCTCCGAAAAGCAGAAGACCTGACCCCATTGGGGTCAGGTCTTGTGCGGAAGAGGAGGGATTCGAACCCCCGGTACCCGTGAAGGCACGCCGGTTTTCAAGACCGGTGCATTAAACCAGCTCTGCCACTCTTCCTTTATAGAATGTTACCTGGATTATGTGACAAAGGTAATATTCAACTTGATATTATTATAGCTTATTTTAATAAAAAAGGGATCCTTCTTAAGAAAGATCCCTTCTTGAATTTTAATAAACTTAATTAAACTAAGATAAAGTTGTAATATCTCTTATTAATATACTTTTACGTTTGAAATATATTTGATTGGTCTTTTTTAAATCGTTTAATACTGAGGTTACGGTCTGTCGAGATGTACCTGTGAAATTAGCTATATCTTGTTGCGTGAGACTATGCTTAATAAGCATCTCATAACCAATCTTTTGACCTAATTGGTTTGCATTGTCCTTCAAGAAGTCTATAATTCTAGTTCTTGCATCATTAAGAACTACTGATTCAAATCGCTTTTCAGCTAAGATTTTTCTTTTACCTAAAAACTTCACAATATTTGAAGTTAGGTCCCATTCTGAACGCATGTAATCTTTCAAATCCTGAACATTAAAAACTAATAACTCAAGATTGTTGTCTAAAGAAATAGCATTATCTACTCTCTCCCTGATGTCATAAATACCTGATTCTCCGAAAACTGAATTAGGGCTTAAGATGTTCTTAATTACCTCTCTTCCATCATCGCTGTATCTGCATATTTTTATCATTCCACGAATGATTATAAATACTTCATCGCATTCATCACCGATACTGTAAATTTTTCTTCCTTTTGAAAAGGTTATTTTCTGTGTCATATCTGCCAAATTATCCATAGCTGAGTCACTGAGACCATTAAATAAGTTGACATTAGACAAGATTTCTACCTTCTCATCCAGATGAGTAGTTGTTAGCATTATAAAATTGTTTTTTTAATTATCAAATGCAAAAGGGTGATAATTGAAAAAACGGCTAAAAATTATTGCAAACTGTATGCGTAAATTATTTGATTAACATAATCCATATGGATCAATCTGTAACAAGGTGCAAAATATAAATTTTTAAAAAGGGAAAAATAAAAGGGATATGAAAAGGAAGAAGTGATTAAAGACTCACTTGGAATTCACTAACGCTGTAGGAACCAAAAATTCCCCAGCCATTTTCGATGTTAGTAAACTCTACAATTGGATCAGATATCAAAAATGAACCAATCGTAAGTTGTCTCGATAAATTTTCGTGATAATCATAATACTCTTCAGAGGTTGTCCTCAAAGCAAAATTGATATGATCAGGCCTATTTTCCAAATTACTTCCAATGTTGAAAGTGATTCTTAAATCTATCGTCTCACTAGATAATTTATTATAATCAATAAATATACCATTTTTGTGTTCTAGCTCTTTTGCAGCGTTAAAGCTATTCAAAAGTTCGATATTTCCTCTAGATAGATCAAGATAAGGTCGGTTTCCCGGATCACTCTCATCAACCTTCTGAGGTATTAGGTGCAAATAATTAGAGGAATCTTGTAGTTTATCTATTGCAACTGATACATCTAGAATTAAACTGTATGATTCATCTTGATTTTGAATTGTTTCTTGATTCAGAATTTCTACATCATTGATCGCTGTAGATGTTGGAACAGTAGTTTCTGCAAAGATAGAGGGAGCTTCACTATCTGTAAGGTTAGCTCTAAGCTCATATTCTTTTCCTTCTTCTATCTGAAATGATTTATTGATATAGACCCCTGGATTGTTGTCTAAGTAAGTCAATCGCTTCTCTCCGTCTTCCCCTACTAAATAAACTTCTGCTTCATTGCCAACTGGATAAAAATGAGTGCTGTTACCAGTAATTGATGCGGTGGTAGTTAGAAATACTCGAACTTCTTGACCCGGAACAATTTCCGAATCAACAACCAATTGCTCCCCATTGGTTTCAATCTCAGGAGTTATTGATGTTGTGCATGAAGCTATACAAATAACAACCATGCTAAACAGTATGTAATTTCTAATGTTCAAATTGGCAACATTATAGGGTTATTTCCATTACAAAAGTACGAAAATTTGACAACTTATTCTTGTAGAAACTTAGGTACATTGGTTTTTTAACAATTTCGTCTTGCCTAATTTAAGGATTAACCTCCTTATCGGCCTTATTAGGACTCGAAAAGTTGATAAAAGACACTTAATTTACATTTAAAAAGTAATACTCCAGCTAAAATTTGGAAGAATAGGCAATATTGAAAAGCCTTTTGTATCAAATTTAACTGGGTCGGTATCTACTAAATCTAAATCTATAAACAAATAGTTTCTTATTCTACTGTAAGCATTGAATAAACCGAAATGGAATTTATGTCTGCCTAACTTAGTTTTGTTATAAAAATTAAAGCCTAAATCCAATCGATGGAATGGATCTAATTGATAATTATTTCTTTCTGGATAAATAAGCAAAATTCTCGAGTTCCCTTCATCATCTATAAATATTCTGGAATCTTCTGGAAAAGTGACTGGATTTCCTGAAGCATAATTCCATGATAAAGTAAATTCTGCATTATAATTTATTTTATACAAAAGAGAAAATTTCACACTATGTCTTCTATCATACCGATATCGGAATGGCTCGCCATTATTTATTTCATCGAATTGCCTGTTTGAGTAAGCCAATGTATAATTTGCAATCCAGTTTACTTTTCCTATAGACTTATTAAAGAAAAACTCGATTCCGTAAGCGCTCCCCTTACCTACTGGAATTACTTCTTCCCAATCATCCGTATTGTTGATCAATATAGGAGCTCCTTCTGTAAATGTAATTGCATTTCTCATCTGTTTATAATAGATCTCGGACCCATATTCGTAACCTTTATCGTTATTTATCGAAGATCCTATGGAGGCCACCCATCCAGTTTGGGGTTTCAATATATCTGTACTTGGTAGCCATACATCCGTTGGTAAACCAATTCCAGAATTTGCAATTAAATGTAAATATTGACTTACAAAACTTACAGAGGCTTTCCAAGAAAATGCATCTTTCTGGTATAAATAAGCCAACCTTGGCTGTGGATTGAAAAATGTTTTTCCTCGATTTATTATGATCGATTGGTGAATACCTACATTCAACCGATTATGCTCATTAAATCTAAATTCGTCTTCTATGTATAATTGAAATTCTACACCATTAATATTAGGCTCATCCAGTGCTTCATTTAGAACTTCTGATGTAATAAAAACAGAGTCAGGAACCAACTGATCTACTTGATCCGCAAACAAAATTCCTGGAGTAAATGTATGATAAATAATATTCACTCCTGCTTTAATCAAGTTTCTGGGATTTGGAATAAAATCTACTTCAGTCGTAAATCCTAAATCTCTGATAGAACTATTATATATGCCAGAATTATAAAAGAAATTAGTTGTTGTATCTGCAACAACTTCTTGAAAACGATCTAACTCAAATGAATTAAATTTATACCTTGTATAGTAGGCTGAAGACTTCAAAAATGCTTTGTTACTCAACTGGTGAGAAAGTCTAACGACGCCCATTGTATTTCCCCAGTTCCAAAAAAGTTGGTCTGCTGCATTGAGTGTTGTATCATCAGTTTTCGTCTCTTCTATCAGCTCTGTTTTAAAATTATCCTTTCCATTGTAGTAGCTAAGATATAATCGAGTCTTCTTTCCCACCTTAAAGTTGGTTTTAAGATTAATATCATAAAAACTATAATTAATGTCTTCATCAAAAAGATTTCCACTAGCTAAATTTATCCATGGATCTAATATGGTTCGTCTGGCGGATACCAAGAATGAGGACTTTCCTTTTACGATCGGTCCTTCTAATGTTGCTTTAGCTGCAATAAGACCTAGGCTAAAATCTCCTCCGATCCTTTCTTTATTTCCTTCCCTAGTCCTGATATCTAAAACGGATGCTAGCCTACTACCATATCTCGCAGGAAATCCGCTTTTATACAAGGTTGCACTATTGATCACCTTTGAGTTGAAAACAGACACAACACCTAGTGCATGAAATGGATTATATATGGGTACACCATCTAAAAGAATCAGATTCTGATCCACAGACCCGCCTCTTATGCTCATTCCTCCAAAACCATCCGCGCCGGTACTTACACCAGATAATTGATGAGTTAGGCGTATTACATCAGGTTCCCCTCCCAACGACATAATGCTTTCTATTTTATCCAATGGTAGATGTGTAACACTCGCCACAGAGGATTCTGGTTCAATCAATTTTGATTCTTGAATGACTACCTCGTTTAAGATAATAGAGGGATCTAGGCTTACATTTATAGTTGTATCTTTTGTCAATGGGACTTCTATAACTTGAAGTTTATACCCTAAATAAGAAATGTAAACTCTTTGGACTCCCTTGGGTATACTTAGACTAAAAAATCCATATTCATTGGAAACCGTTCCTGAGACTTTATCGAAGGTATAGATATTAGCGCTTATCAGGCTTTCCTTAGATTCTACATCTCGGATGTATCCACTTATTGTAATCTCGTCTTTACTTTCGTAAAAGGGATCTTTGATAATTACAATCTGATTTCCGACAATTTTATACTTGGTCCCAGTGCCCTTTATAAGTTCATCGATGACATAGCCCAGTGGTTTTTGACTAACTCTCATGGTTATGAGGGAATCTGAAGGAATGATGTGATCCTGAAAAGCGATGTTTATTTTAGTCTTTTTTGTTAAACCGACTAAAATATCTCTTAAGGATTTACTTTCAGCACTGTAGGATACTAGTTTTTCATCAGGTATTTCCTGTTGGCTCTGTATATTGAGGGCAAACATAGCAAATAGTAATGTGCAGATTGTTTTAGACATTGACGATGTATCCTAAAGTCGATAAAAGTAAAGACCTAAGATCACATTACACAAAAATCAAGCTAAAAAACGAAGAAATGTTATTTCCAAAGCGAAGAACTCACGATATAAGATTTATCGCCTTTCTTGATAACTTTGAAGTTGATTTGAACATCATGCATGGTCTTGAATAAATCATCTGCTGATGCAATCGGATTTAAAGGAGAATTCAATTTGAATTGGTTTGTATTTGGAATATACCCTTCTACTTTAATATCTACTCCAAAATACTTTTCAACATCTGAGAAGACGTCGCTATAGTGGGCTTCGATAAAAATAAGTTTACCATTGACCCAACTGATGTTGTTATTCAGATTCCCTGAAGTTTCTACAATCTCAGCATTATTATTTTCGTCAATAAGGAGGCTATGATTTTCTGATACTTCATATTTTTTACCGTCTAAGCTAAAATCTAACTTACCAGACTCAACGGAAATAGTGGCTTTGTCATCTTCCTTATAGTTAGATACAGTAAAAGCTACTTTCTCACCAGTAATCTTAGCGTCCCCTAACTGTATAGATGAAGAGTCATCCATCCTAAAGAAGGCACTTCCATCTACATTAAGGATATTATTCTTCTTTTTGTCTATCAATAATTCACTTCTAGGAGCTAATACAAGCTCTTCAACGCTTCCAAAATTAGAGAAATCAGCTACTGGAACAGAGTACTTTTCAGAATCAGTTCCTGACACTTTAATGGTAGAGGTAAGATTATTAAAGATGGTAAAAGAAGAAATGATGATAAGCAGTAATGCTATTGCATAGGCAATATACTGCTTAATCTGTCTCGGCTTAGCATTAGCTCCGATATTCTTGTCAATAGGTAAATCGTAATTTGTTGCAAACTTGTCAAAGGCAGCTTGTGTGTCAATGGAAACATTGGGAGTATAATTCCCTACTATTTCCCACACTTCGGTCATGTCCTCGTGCAGAGAGCTGAATTCTTCGTCATTTGTTTTCAAACTCTGAAGAGCTTCTGCTTCTAAAAGATTTGTTTCGTTTAGCAAATCTTTGATGATTAATGATATGTTATCCTGCTTATGCATCATCTTCTTGGTAATAAGACAAGCTTTTGTGCTCCCCCCCCTATGTAATTATTATTTTTTTAAAAATTTTCACGATATAATGTTAAATGTTCCCTTAAAACCTTTAGTGCCTTAGATATTTGGTTCTCAACGGTCTTTGGAGATATCTCTAATTTTTCTGCAATCTCCTTATATGACAGCTCTTCAAAGCGGCTCATTACAAAAACCATTCTACATTTCTCAGGCAATTGCTCTATAACAGAATGTAGATACTCCTCCAGCTCCATATTTTCCATATTTTGCTGTGTGTTGGCTTCATCTACTTTAAACCCCTTTATTTCGTCCTCTTCAGCAAAATCCATTCTCTTAGATTTTGCATGGTTTATGATCCTATTGCGAATAGAAGTCTTAAGATAACCAGACAAAGAAGATTTTATATTAATATTTTCTCTTTTTTTCCATAAATCATGAAAAAGGTCTTGTACAAGGTCTTCTACCTTATGTCGATCTCTCAAATAACGCAATCCATGTAGACATAGAGGCTCATAATACTTATGAAAAGCATACTCTATCCCCTTAACATCGCTGTTGAGAATTAAATCTAATATTTCAGCGTCGGTCTTATTCACTCAGGCATACTGTTAGATATTGAAAACAGTAGAAGTGTCTTATTAAGCGGTTGGCTTTATTTTTCTCTTGGTTTTAAAAAATTCCTTGAGCTGTTTTTCTGACATAAAGTTAGCATCTTGGAATGAAGCCCAAACAAATCTCTTGATATCTTGATAGTCTTTACCTCTTTTATCCGTATAAGCTCTAAGTAATTTCTTTATATATCGTAAACTAGTATCCTTGATATCTTGATTGAATTGTTGATTATCGAATATATTCATGTACTGTGAAATAGTCTTACTTACTTCAAAGTAATCATTGTAGTCACCTATCTCTAAATTGTTCAACAAGTCATTATAATACTTTAAAATAGTATTTCTAATGCATGAATTCTGCATTGACAAACCTTCATTGGCATAATAAAATTCACGCACAGCAATTATAGCATCCTCATTCATATAGCCATTTGTATGTATGGAATGTAATGTTTTATGGTAGTGGCTGATCTTATCTGGAACGGAAGTATCTATGATAGTAGTCATTCTTAGTTCTTCCTCTTTAGTAGGTTTTAATTCTGACCATAATTTACCTAGCAGATTGAAATATTTTTCTTCGAAAATTGGGTCAGACTTCCTGAAGTCATTGATTATTTGAGAATATTTAGCCTTTACTTCATCATTTAAATCGTAATAAAGTCCTAAAATAATAAGTAGTTCTAAATAGGATGGGACTTCTAAGAAGTTTGAATTATTTAGAATGAGGTTATTAATTTCTGTTTCGAAGCTGCTATTTTCTCCAACATGATTTTTAGATCTATATACTAAGAAGGATTTGAGAAGTTGAAATTCTCTAATGAATTCTGACTTTTCTTCTGGAAATAAGGCAGTATAAAAATTTAAGCTCTGAAATTGCTTGCCATATCGGACAAAACCTGTTCTTCTATTTCTTTCATCATGATACTTAAGAAGGTTTTGACTCTCTAAAAAGGCTTTAACCCTTTTATTAGATACACTATTTATGATGTTTGTAATCCAAATATCACTACTTAGCGCAAAGCCAATTTGAATGGATTGTCCTACTCTAAGTTTGATTTGGTCAAAATTAGAAGAATTAAGAATGAAGTTTAAGACGGTTTTAAAATGATCTTGAGGACGAACGTATTTGTATGATTCATTCTTATGCCCTCTTAATACGATATAACCTAATACTTTAGATAAATAAAGACCTTCAAATTCATCGTCCAATAGCGTTGTTTCAAAATCCATCAATTGTAGTGGATTATTCTTTGCTACTTCCTCATATAATTCGTGTATTCTCCCTTCAAACTTTGTTATTAGCGCTTTGTACTCTTCTTCTCCCTCCTCTTCTAAATAAGTAGATAACTCCTCAGAAGCTTGAATATCCTTCTTTATCGCTTCTAGTTCTGTTACATATTTAGCTTCAATGTTCTTCATCTTAAGAGTGTATTATTGGTGTTTTATAATATTACGAACCTAGTAAAACAATCAAGGCTTTACTAGGTCCAAATTTTATCATCTATAACATCAACGTAGATGTTACCGTTATTTATTTTATAATGTATCCTCTAAGTAGTTACTTCTTTTCCACCATCTAATTCATCTTGCCATACTTTTAATGCATCCCAATCCCCATCACTAGCCATTTTAGCTTGTTTTGGCCATGTTGTTGGATCATGCATCGCAAAATTTCCTTCTGCTCCTTCTAAGATAGTTTTTACTTCATCTGCTCCTTTTGCAGCCAAATCAGCAAAAGTATTTATAGATGCTGCATTTAGAACTTTAGATATTGCTGGGCCAATCCCTTCTATCTTAGTCAAATCATCTGGGCCGGTTGAAACTGCAGCTACTGCGGCAGCAGCCACTGGTGAGGCTGCGGCTACTTCTTCTTTAGTATTCGCTTTTGGTGCTTCTTCTTTCGCTTCTGGTGCTTTCTCTTCAACTTTCGGAGCTTCTTCCTTTGGATCAGAGGCCTTTTCCTCCGCTTTTGGTGCTTCTTCTTTTACGTCAGCGACCTTTTCCTCTTTTTTAGGCGCCTCTTTTGATTCAGTTGCTTTCTCTTCTTCTTTTGGTGCATCTTCTTTTACTTCAGCAGCTTTATCTTCTTTTTTAGATGCATCTTCCTTTGCTTCAGGTGCTTTCTCCTCTGCTTTTGGTGCTGCTTCCTTTACTTCAGTTTCTGGTGCAGCCTCTGCTGTTTCTTCAGATGGCTTTGCTTCTGAGAATGCTTCTTTTGTAGCTTCGTCAACTTCTTTCGCTTTCTTAGGCTTGATTTCACCTGAAACCATTTTCCAGAAATTCTCTTTCTTTAATTGTTCTTCTTCTCGACGTCTGTTTGCTGTATTTTCTTTAACATCAATCCAATCTTGGTAAAGCTCCATAGCTTTTTCTTCTGTCATTGCACCTTTTGCGACTCCACGCATTAAGTGTTTTTTGTAGAAGACTCCTTTGAATTTTAGAATGGCTCTTGCGGTATTGGTCGGTTGTGCACCTTTCATCAGCCAGTCAAAAGCTTTGTCTCTGTCTAGTTCAATAGTTGCTGGAACGGTAAGTGGATTGTAGCTACCGATTTTTTCTATGAATTTACCATCTCTTGGTGATCTTGCATCAGCAATTACAATGTGGTAAAATGGTTTCTTTTTGCGACCTTTTCTGGCCAATCTGATTTTTACTGCCATGTTAAATTTTATTTATGGAAAATATGCCATACCAGCCTACCTTGACATCAAGCACCTGGTTTTAACGGGCGCAAAGATATAATTATTTATTTCATTTGGGAAGTAAATTTTAAGATTTTCTAGAGAATATTACAAAATCTTATGCGACGGCATTATTGTTGTAAATTTAGGATTAACTACATTTATTTATCACATTACTCAATTAATTCCCTACTATGTCCAAAATAGCCATCATTATGGGTTCTGATTCAGATTGGCCAATTATGAAGGCAGCTGTAGAAATCTTAAATGAATTCAAGATTGAATACTTTACGACAGTTGTATCAGCACACCGAACTCCAAAAAGAATGGTTGATTTTGCCACAACTGCATCAGACAAGGGATTTTCAGTTATTATTGCTGGTGCCGGAGGTGCTGCACACCTACCCGGAATGGTTGCTTCTATGACGATCCTGCCCGTGATTGGTGTACCAATAAAATCATCTAATTCAATCGATGGATGGGACTCAATTCTATCTATACTCCAGATGCCAAATGGCATACCAGTAGCCACGGTAGCCTTGAATGGTGCAAAAAATGCAGGAATCCTAGCAGCTAGAATTGTCGCTTTAGAAAATCCCTCTGCAAAAGAAAAAATAATTCAATTTGCTAATAACATGAATAAAACTGTATTAAATAAAGCAGCTACCATCGAAAAGAATAACAAAACGAAAGAAAATTAACAAAAAAAGCGATTCGTAAAATACGAACCGCTTTTAAGTTATACAGTTGAGCCCATTTCTCTTTTACCTTCCTGGAGATAAGTTGAATTCTACCCGTCTATTTAAAGCTCTTCCACTTAACAAACTATTGTCTGCAATTGGAGTTACTTCCCCGTAACCTATATGAGACATTCTTGAAGAAGAAATACCTTTGGATACAAGATAATCAAGACAACTTTTAGCTCTTCTCTCTGATAAGGATTGATTTTTCCCAGCATCACCAGTACTATCGGTATGTCCTTCGATGCTGAGGCGATAATCAGGATATTTATTCATAATATTTACAATCTGTCCTAGGATATCATAAGATTCAGGTTTTAATGTATTTTTTCCAGTATCAAATTGAACAGCTCTCATGGCTAGTTCTAATACTTCACGATCTGCTCTTTCAATCTCCGGGCAACCATTATTTCCAACTGGACCAAAGGTGGATGGACATCCATCTCTGTAATCAGCAATTCCATCTCCATCTGTATCTGGACAACCTTCATACACTTCCAAACCTGGTTTTGTAGGGCACTTATCATATATATCTCCGATGCCATCATTGTCACTATCTGGACAACCTTTAGCACTTGCTAATCCAAAGATATTAGGACATCTATCTAAGTTATCTATCACCCCATCTTTATCCTGATCTTGTTCTGGACAACCATTGTTAGCAATAGTTCCTGCAGAATTTGGACATTGGTCTTGATTATCCGGCACACCATCATTATCTAAGTCATCGTTTGGACAACCTTTATTTTCTATAGGTCCAACCATATTAGGACATTCATCATCATTATCTGATAATCCATCTCCATCCGTATCTGGGCAACCATTTAATGCTTTAAGTCCAGCATAATTAGGGCATTCGTCCTTGTAATCTGCAATACCGTCACCATCTTTATCTGGGCAACCATTCATTTCTTTCGCACCAAATTCTTGCGGACACAAGTCAACTTCATCGTCTAGACCATCTCCATCAGAATCATCTCCATCTCCCATCATTTCTTCTTCTATAGGTTCTTCCATACCAGAAGGCTTAAATTGGTATACAAAGCCGACGGCATGGTGTAGATTGTTTCTATCATCTGCCAAAGCCAATCTATATTCTGATTGAATATTTATATACAAATTATCACGGATATGAAAATACAATCCAGCTCCTACAGGGATTTGCACATTGGCGTCCCCGTCAACTTCAGTCACACCGCCAATTCCTGCTGTAACATAAGGAAGTACTTTGTTCGCCGTATCATTGAATATATATTGTGCTTTTGCATCAACGCCATATACCGCTTTGTGTAAGCAGTTGGAAAGTTCTGTATCAATAGAAACTTCATCATGACTTCTTACTACCCCAATTTTTAAAGGAGCATTCAAAAATATGTTGTCAGTAAGTTTATAGTGAAATCCTACCTCAAAACCATGATGATACGATCTAAAACTAGTGAAATCACCTCCATTTTGGGATTGGTAATCCATGAATAACTTCTTGAATGAAATACCGGTCTTATACGCAGGATTTTGGGCATTCATTGATAAACAAAATAACCCTGAAATAAAAACCCCGATTAATATTATATTTTTTATCATTTGCCTCTTTTAGCTTAAAATCTTGTGACTAGGATACTTTAATAATTACCGCAAAAATAAAATTATTTATTAAAAAAAAATTTAATCTGTAACCCATGTAATTTTTAAACCATATGTATAATGCTAGATGTCAACTGTATACGTATATTGAAAAAATACATTGAAAAAAAATATAACCTTAACATAAAATTTGTCTGATTTTCAGCTAGTCTAAGGACTCGAAATAACCGGTTTGTCTGTTTTTTCTAACCTCATTCCATATGAAATATTGACCATTCATAGCTACATAGACTCCATGTTCTAACGACTGAGCAAATGCCAATGCGGCTCCTAAATTAAAGAATCCATCAGATGACGTTCCAAATGCATAAGGAACCATTGCTCCCGTCAAAATGATGGTTTTATTTTCAATGTTAGCTTGAGCAAGTGACTTTGCTGATTCGACTAAGGTATCTGTACCATGAGTTATAACAATTTTATTAGAAGGAGATTTTTGACAATTGTAGATAATGATATCTCGTTCAGTTTGAGTCATTTCTAAACTATCTATCATCATCAACGTTTTAATATCCACATCCAATGTACTCCTACCTCTATCGAACATTTTACCTAGATGGGTATCTTTAAAATATAGTTGGCCAGTAATAAAATTATAATCTTTATCGAAAGTACCTCCTGTTACAAAAATTTGAATTTTGTCAGTCATCAGCTATAATGGGATATTTCCATGTTTTTTATTGGGTTGAACTACTTTTTTATTTTCTAACATTTTGAAAGCTCTGATAAGTTTTTTTCGAGTGTATTTTGGTTCTATTACTTCATCGATAAATCCTCGAGCTGCTGCTTTATACGGGTGAGCGAACTTTTCTGCATACTCCTTTTCTTTTTCCTTAGCAGCATTAATTGGATCTTTAGCGTCACTAATTTCTCTTTTGAATATGATTTCGCTAGCGCCTTTGGCACCCATGACAGCAATTTCTGCAGAAGGCCATGAATAATTGAGATCGGCACCGATATGCTTAGAATTCATGACATCGTAGGCACCTCCATACGCTTTTCTCGTAATGACAGATATCCTCGGTACTGTTGCTTCACTAAAAGCATATAATAATTTTGCTCCATTGACTATGATTCCGTTCCATTCTTGATCGGTCCCAGGCAAAAATCCAGGTACATCCACTAACACCAATAATGGAATATTGAAACAATCGCAAAATCGCACAAATCGGGCTGCTTTTCTTGAACTATTTACATCTAATACCCCAGCTAAACTATATGGCTGGTTTGCTACGACTCCGATGCTTTTGCCGCCTAGTCTTGCAAACCCTATCAATATATTATCAGCAAAATCTTCGTGGATTTCAAAAAATGAGTCTATATCAACCACCCCTTTTATGAGCTCCTTCATATCATAAGGCTGGTTAGGACTATCGGGTATTATTGTGCCTAATTCTTTTCTGATTTCATCCCCTAATTCAATATCCAAATCTGGATTTTTCTCATGGCAGTTTTGAGGAATATAGCTAAGAATTCGTTTTATTTTTTCTATACAATCTTTATCATTTTTGGCCGTCAGATGGGTGACTCCAGATTTTGACGCATGAGTTTTAGCACCTCCTAGTTCTTCGCTTGAAACTTCTTCATTGGTGACTGTTTTGACAACGTTAGGGCCGGTCACAAACATATAAGAGCTTTGTTCTACCATAATTGTAAAATCCGTAATTGCAGGAGAGTACACTGCTCCCCCTGCACAAGGACCCATAATCGCTGAAATTTGGGGAATCATACCAGAAGCATGAGTATTTCTCAGAAAGATATCTGCATATCCACCTAGGGAAGTAACTCCTTCTTGAATCCTCGCACCACCAGAATCATTTAGACCAATAACAGGAGCTCCATTTTCCATGGCTAGATCCATGATTTTCGTAATTTTCTCAGCATGGGTTTCAGATAATGAGCCACCAAATACAGTGAAATCTTGGGAAAATACGTAGGTCAAACGCCCATTTACTGTCCCATAACCAGTCACTACCCCATCACCTAGAAATTGCTGCCTTTCCATTCCAAAATCATTGCAACGGTGCTCTACAAGTAAACCCAACTCCTCAAATGTACCCGGATCCATCAGTAAATGGACGCGTTCTCGAGCTGTTAGCTTCCCTTTCGCATGTTGCTTTTGTATGCGTGCGTCACCGCCCCCTTTGTAGGCTTGGTTTCTTTTTTGTTGTAATTCTGAAAGTTTGATTTTCATAGCCCTATTTTCAATCCTCGAAAATATTCATTTATTTAAGACCCTACTACCCTTTTTTAGAATTTATATCACATATTTTTTATAAGTTCTATCACATAAAACCGTGATAAATCTTTACTGCTTATTTTAGATTTTATTTATAAATGCAATTATCCGATGATGAAAACAACCTTTCTTTTTCTTCTTTGTAGCCTGATGTTCTGTCAAATATCTGAGGCCCAATTATTAAATAATGTTTTGAAGAGAGCTCAAAATCAAATCGTAGATGACATCTCTGAGTCACTCGTGGATAAAGCAGCTGAGGAAATAACCATGAAGTTATTAGATACCTTTTATGACAAAATGGATTCTATTTACTATGATGCATACGAGCAAGATTCTGTAAAAGGCAAGTATAAATCCTATCCGAATTTTATCGCTTCAATGGACCGATCGGAAGAAGTGCCTGAGTCCTATTCTTTTGATTTTATTTTTGATATAGAAACTACATCCGATAAAGATAAACCTCAATATCATCAGATGTTATTCAATAAAGAAAATAATTTATTCGGTATAAAAATGGACGATCAATTGGTTGTTTGGGATAATGAAAGAGAACTTATGATTACCTATGACCTAAAGGATAAAACGGCTTTCGCAATGGGAAATGTAATGAAAATTGCTGGATTGATGATCTCTGATAGTATGGACGAAGAATTAGATGACTACGAAATACACAAAACAGGTAAAACAAAGAATATTCTAGGTTATCATTGCGAAGAATATGAAGGAAAATCAGACAAGCATAAGTTTGCCAGCTATCTTACACAAGAAATTCCTGTAAACTGGTATGAAGGATTTGGTGGATTTTTAGAAAATATGCATTCTGAAGGATATAATCAAATGAGGACATCTATGGATGGTATGGTCTTGGAATCAGATTCGTATTCAGATGGGAAAAGCACGACTTATAGAGTAACTTCAATAGATGAAACAGAAAACACTCTCGAAAAGTCAGACTATTATTTTAACAAACAGTATAAAAAGTGACTTGTAGAGCGAATTTATATTAATTAAAATAATAATATTTCCATCTTTAAGTAGCTTTGGGTAAAAATAATCCACATGGCTATTGATAAGAATAAATACCTCTCAGATAAGCTTCAAAATATGTCTCAGTCTGCCACTATTGCAATGGCAGAGAAAGCAAGAAAGCTAAAAGAAATGGGACATGATGTGATCGCCCTAAGTTTGGGAGAACCCGATTTTGATACCCCGGACCATATTAAAGAGGCAGCAAAGCAGGCCCTAGATGAAGGATATACGAAATATACACCTGTCAATGGTTTGCTAGAATTCAGAAAAGCCATCGTTGAGAAATTCAAAAGAGATAATGATCTAGAATATACAGTAGAACAAATTGTGGTTTCTAACGGAGCCAAGCAATCGATCGCCAATCTATGTCTTGCACTATTAAACAAAGGGGATGAGGTTTTGATTTTCACTCCTTATTGGGTATCCTATTTTGACATCGTTACTTTTGCTGGAGGTGTTCCTATCACTGTCAAAGCAGGAATCGAAGATGACTTCAAAGTGACTCCAAAGATTCTTTCTGAGTACATCAACGATAAAACCAAAATGGTGATTTTTTCTTCTCCATGCAATCCTACAGGTTCTGTCTATAATATGGAGGAATTAGAGGCATTAGGAAAAGTTTTCGATCGTTATGATGATTTATTTATTATCTCTGATGAGATTTATGAATTTATAAATTTCACTAATAAGCATGCGAGTTTAGGTACTATTCCAGCTCTCAAAGACCAAGTAATTACGATCAATGGTATGTCTAAAGGATTTGCAATGACTGGGTGGAGATTAGGGTATATGGCTGGTCCTACATGGCTGGCTAAAGCTTGTGCAAAAGTACAAGGTCAATTCACTTCTGGAGCTACATCTTTTGGACAAAAAGCGGCAAGCATTGCTCTCCAAACTGACCTCAGACCAACTGAAAAAATGAAAGTTGCGTATGAGAAAAGAAAAAAAATGATGATCGAATTACTCAACGAAATTCCAGGAATTAAGACAAATGACCCAATGGGAGCTTTTTATATTTTTCCAGATATTAGTGACGTCTTTGGGAAATCTACGGGTACTAAAAAAATAGCCAACGCAAATGACTTCGCAGAATTTTTACTCACAGAAGCCCATGTTGCAGTTGTTTCAGGTTCGGCTTTTGGCGACGATAATTGTATAAGAATATCCTATGCTGCTTCCGAAGAACAACTACGAGAGGCGTGCTTGCGAATTTCAAAAGCGGTAAAATCATTGAGTTAGACAAGGAAGCGGACTTATTAAAGCCATGGCTTACTGGCTATTGGCAATCAAGAATTTAAATATGAGTAAAAATTATATTCTTTCGTTATCGAAATATTAATATTTACTAATAGTGTCTTAAAACTTTCATGGTTCAATATTTTTGTTGGAAATTAGGGATAGTTTATTAGTACTTGAAAGTTATACTCATTATGAATTCATCCAAATCTTTGCTCATAACTATACTTTTCGTATCCGCATATTTATTTGCTCATGCACAAAATGATTGGGTTTTTGAAAAAGAAAAAAATGGCATTACTGTATACTCTAGAATGATTGAGAATTCACCCTTCAAAGAATTTAAAACTATCCTGAAGGTGGCTCATGTGCCTTACAATGCTGTAGTCGGTCAATTAAATGATGTTGACACTCATTCAGAAGTATTCCATACCATCGAAAAAGCCACGCTTACGGAAAACACTCCTCGGCATTACAAAATATTTTCACTTTTAGATTTACCTTGGCCAATGAATGATCGTAGCATGTGGTTAGACAATATTGTTACTCACAGCAATGAAGGCAAGGATATTAAAATTGACATCGACTGTATCAATGACAAGCAGTTTACTCAAGATGGATATATGCATATTGAAAATTGCAATGGCTCTTGGATTATAAAGTCTTTAGGAGAAGATAAAAGTTATATTGAATATCAATTTTTTCTTGATCTTGGAGGAAATGCTCCAGCGAAGATTGTCAACTATAAATCTGTAGAAGAAAATTATAAAACAGTAAAATCTGTTGTCGATCGTTCGAATTTAGACCAATATAAAAATTACGTTCTTGAATAGTGTGAAACCGTAGAACATCATACCTAAATATTCTAAATGTCTTTAAAAATAAATCTCATCTGTTGTCTTGCTATAATTATTGCGAGTTGCAAATACAGTGTAAATCCACCTGGGAATCCCCTTAAAAAAATTCAAAAATCACCGAGTTCATTTCCCTTAGAAGATCTAAAATTACCCCCTGGTTTTACTATAGAAGTATATGCTGAAGAGGTGAAAAATGCACGTAGTCTTGCCCTTAGTCCAACAGGGACTTTATTTGTCGGAAATCGCTCTGGGGGTAACGTTTTTGCCTTACAGGATAAGGCGAAGAATGGAGTCATAGATACCAAACACACAATCCTAGAAAACGGAAATATGCCCAACGGTGTAGCATTTAAGGATGGTGATCTATATGTAGCTGAAGTGAATAGAATTGTAAAATTTCCTAATATTGAAAGTCAATTAACCTCAGTTAATCCTCCAGAAGTATTATTTGATAAATACCCCACAGAAAGCCATCATGGATGGAAGTATATTGCTTTTGGGCCAGATGGGTTATTGTATATACCGGTAGGTGCTCCATGTAATGTTTGCGAATCTGAAGATCGAATATTCAATACTATAACGCGACTAAATGTAGAAACAAAAGAAATGGAAATTATACAAGAAGGGATTCGAAATACCGTTGGATTTACATGGCATCCACAAACTAAAGAATTGTGGTTTTCAGATAATGGCAGAGATATGATGGGCGACGATATGCCTGGCTGTGAACTAAACTATGCTCCTAAAGTAGGACTTCATTATGGATTTCCTTATTGCCATCAAGGCGATATCTTGGACCCCAAATTCGGAGAAGGCAAGTCTTGCGAAGATTACGTTGCACCGGTACAGGTATTAGGGCCACATGTGGCGCCACTTGGCATCGAGTTTTATAAAGAAGGTATGTTCCCTCCCTCCTACAAGAATACCGTTTTTATTGCCGAGCATGGCTCTTGGAATAGAAGTAAGAAAATCGGGTATCGTATTTCTATGGTAAAATTGGATAAAAACAACAACTCCCTCGGTTACGAAACATTTATTGATGGTTGGTTAGATAAAGCTGAAGATGAAGTATGGGGTCGCCCCGTTGATTTAGAATGGATGGAAGATGGGTCATTATTGATTAGCGACGATTTTGCAAATGCAATCTATCGAGTCAGCTACGTAGGAGAATAATTTCTTCTGTCAGACATATTATATAGAAAGCTTGAATATGAGCTGGAATGTATAAAAGCTTAGAAAATATTGGATTTAGCTGCTTTATTCTATAGTAATTTTATTCTTTGATAACTGTGCACCTTGGTGCCTTAGGTGGCTTTTTTTTGAAAAACTCAAGGAGACTAAGATTTTGAAATAGCTAAGCAACCAAAGATTTAGCTAACTATGCCTCTAGGTGCCTTAGGTGGTTATTTTTTATTCTTTACCTTGATTGACTAATTACTAAGATCACAAGGTTGAATTTGTGCACAAAAATCTCCACCTAGTTCCACTTCAAATCCATTATCTAATCTTATTAGTTGATTAGCCTGCATGGTTACTGAACTATTTTGGCTAACAAAATTTTGAGAATTAATGGTATGATTTGCTTGATAGATTCCTGAACTTACAGCAGATGTACCGTAATTTTTGATATTTGTGCAGCTACTTCCATTTCCCAAATTTTCTTTCCTTGCCAAAACTAACGTCACACTTCTATCAAAATAATGGCGATCGCCATTCGCATCTAATTGACTAGAAACATCATTTGTGGAAAAGGGGTGTTGTACGGACATAAACATATATTTAAAGTCCGGCGTAAATGTAATTCCTGTTGGCTCTGACCCTAAAGGGGATATGGCAATAATCTTCACTAATGGATTCGCTTGCGTGTGATTATTTCCAATCAACCAAATATATTCTTCTCCTCCATCCTGTTGCACGTATAGATTTCCTAAATCATCAAATGCTAGATTATCGTTGCCTTTGCCCCACGGTACAATCGAGGTTCCTAAAGAGTGTGTAATATTATAGCTCGTCCCGACACCTCCTACATATGCATTAAAATTACTAGTGGTCCCTCCGCCTAAAGGATTGTCATCTGTAAATTTATAGACTACGTCTTCGTTCTTGACCGCAAAATATATTTCACCATTAATTGGGTTTAACTCAACATCTTCAATTCCAGCAAATACGGTCCCACCCACAGCCGCACTTTGTGCTAATGTTGAATTTTGTTCTGCCGGAGTGTTGTTATTTATTTGTACCCATTGACCATTCCCTACTTTTGGGCCCACATATACGTATAAATCTCCAGAGCTCAAATCTCCCGGTTGATTGGCAACAAATTTATAAAGATAACCGACAGAGGAATCCACCCCTTGATATACAGTTCTTTGGTTAGAATGAACGACTGCATTCTCATGTTGAAAATTACCAAGTGCCCATAATTTGTCTCCATTGGGCATTCCACCAGAATAATTCATTACTTGTGCAGTTGCAGGATCAATTTCAATAGACCAGCCAAGTGTATTATACCCAAATCCATTGTCATCTAGATCTACAATTTCTTCACTTGTAATAAGGGTATTCCACGGTGTAATCCCACCGGAGCAATTTCGTCCAGTTCCCGCAACAACAGAAAAATCTACTGCAACGGAGTTAGTCGTATCCCAATATTTACTAGTTGGATCAAATTGAATGTCTAATATAGCGACGCCACCAGGGTTATTTTCAGAATTTACACATAGGTATCCGTTAGAATTACTTCCACCTATCGGAATATATCCAGCAAAATCATTTTTAGTGCCCAGATAGCTACCATCAGTAAGTTTGACTCCTTCTTCAATTATATATTGAAAAGCGTATTCATCTGCAATCTGAAACTTGGAAGTTTTTGGTAAGGCATCTAACGACACAACATTGCTTATGTGTAGCTGAGAAAAACAAACTAGAGGAAGAATGTATATAATGATAGCAAAAAAATTTCTATCGTATCTATTCATAATAGAGAAAACGAATTGATCCCAATATTATGATAGTTTTCTTGATGTAGTATGTTAATAGATTCTATAAAAAAGATTTTTAAATTTAGCTTTAATTTATAACCATAGATTTTCTTTCTCCTGAATTCAAGTCTGCTAAGAATTGTAGCTTATAGAAAAAGAGTAAATATTCTTTGCGGATGTTTTAAGCTTCAGTTTAAATTAGATCAGAATAAGAGGAATCAATACAATCTTCCTCTTTTAAGCCTATTAAATCTAGAAAATATTTGCATTGACTGCTCAGTTCTTCTTCATTTTGGTTTTGAAAATTAATGGCTTCAATTTCTACAAAAGAACCTAAATTATTGACTGTATCAATATGAAACTTTACATTATCAACGAAATATATCTTTCTCAGCTTATTTACTTGAACAAGCGTTGTATGTGATGCCGATAACAAATTAAACATAGATTCGGCCTGTAAGCATTCCAATATGACCAATTCCACATGTGAAGTTTTTAGACCTACAACTTCCTTACGATTATAAAATATCAAACTATTCTCAATATTACCTTGACGCAGTTTGAGTTTACCTTCAAGCACTTGAAAATAAGTATCTACTTGATTGTCAGATCCTTTAAATTCTGCTCCCTTATCTTTCAGTATTTGCTCGATCTTCCCTGGATCTGGACAAGGAGCTTTTATTTCAACATTTAAGATAGAAGACATATTAAGATTCTATGATTGCGGGATTAATCCCCATGGTTGAAAATCCACCATCATGATATAAGTTTTGCATAGTGATCATCTTTGTATAATCTGAAAACATGACAGAGCAGAATTCTGCACATGATTTTGAGTCTGCATTTCCAAGAGGGGACATTTGGTCAGCGTAATCAAAAAACTGATCAAATCCTTTAACTCCACTACCAGCTGTTGTCATTGTTGGTGATTGTGATATCGTATTGACACGTACTTTATTTTTTACGGCATAATGATATCCAAAACTCCGTGCAAAAGATTCTAATAAGGCTTTTGATTCTGCCATCTCATTGTAATCAGGAAAGACTTTTTGTCCAGCGATATAGGTCAGTGCCACAATGGAGCCCCATTCATTCATAGCATCTTTCTGATAGGCAACTTGCATAACACGGTGGAACGACATGGCCGATATATCAAAAGTTTTATGCATCCAATCGTATTTGATATTTGTATACTCCCTTTTCTTCCGAACATTGAGAGACATTCCGATAGAATGAAGTATAAAATCTATCTTTCCACCCAAGATTTCCATTGATTTAGCAAATAAATTTTCTAAATCCTCAAGAGAAGTAGCATCTGCTGGAATCACCTCACATTTTAACTTATCTGCTAATTTTTGTATCTCTCCAAATCGAAGAGCAACAGGAGCATTTGTGAGTGTTATCTCAGCACCTTCCTCGACGCATTTTTCTGCAATCGCCCATGCGATGGACTTTTCGTCCAATGCCCCAAAGATTATTCCTTTCTTTCCTTTCAATATGTTATTGCCCATAATTTAGTCTTTGGACCAAAAATACTATTTTCTACTTGTTAAATATTGTAATCTAAAAAGAAGCTGATTTATTCGACCCCTAGGAGTTCCTTAGCGTTAGATATAGCTGATTTGGAAGGAGGATCTCCACTTAACATTTTTGCTAATTCTTCAATGCGATCCTTTTCATTCAAGATCTTCAAACGTGTAAAAGTTCTATTTTTGGTTTCTTCTTTATAAATGTGAAAGTGTGTATTTGCTTTAGAGGCTACTTGAGGAGAATGAGTAATTACAATCACTTGATGCTTGGCTCCTAATTTTTGCATCATTTGACCCATTCGATGCGCAACTTCTCCAGATACTCCAGTATCAATTTCGTCAAATATCATGGTTGGGAGCTTCATTTTTCCTGCAACAGTCGTCTTCATGGCTAACATCAATCGTGACAGTTCGCCTCCAGAAGCTACTTTTTTTATTGGATTTGCATCCATTCCTTTATTGGCAGCAAATAATATATTTATCTGATCAATGCCATTATAACTTACTTCTTCTGTATGCAGATTCACTATTTCTATTCGGGCCGCCTTCATTGCTAATTCCGTCAATATGTTGTTGATTTTTTTCTCCAACTTTGGAAATACCTTCTCCCTCTTTACAGAAATTTGCTTTGCTAATTTTAGTAATTTGATATTTTCTTTAGCTACCTGATCTTCCAATTCTTTTATTGTAGAATCCCTAGATTCAAAACCATGCACCTTAGATTCCAGTTCTGAAAAGGTGGTCAACAGACCCTCTTCATCCTGCACTCTATGTTTTTGAAATAAACTATAAAGCGTATTTAATCGAGACTCTAATTCTGATTTGCGACCAGGATCAGTATCCACCTTATCTTTCAGAATTTGCACTTCCCGAACGACATCATCTAAGGAAACTTCTACTTGGTTTAATATTTTAGAGACTTCTATATACTCCTCATTAATTTCAGCCATGGCAGCCCATCTAGCATTTAAACTTCTGATGGAATCAAAGATTGAATTCTCTGCTTCATCTAGTTGGTAATTAGTTTCAGTAGATAATTCTATGATATCTTGCGCCTTATCCAATATTAAAAGATCCTTTTCAAGTGATTTTTGCTCACCAACTTCAAGTCCTATTCCAGATAATTCTTCATACTGAAATTTTAAGAAATCATACTCTTTGGTAGCATCGCTTTCAGAATTTTTAAGATCATTCAGCTCCTTCAGCTTAGATTTATAGGATTTATATAGATTTCTATATTCATCAACTTCATTTGTCGAATCTCCTAAATGATCGATCATATCTAGCTGAAAATCAGCGCTTTGAATGTCCAACAATTCGAACTGTCGATTCAGATCCAGCATTTGATGAGAGATGCTTTCTAGGTATTTTAGATTAGTAGGACTATCATTAATAAAGGCGCGAGAATTCCCTTTAGGATTGATTTCTCGTCGTAAAATTAATTCTTCTGAAGTATCGTAACCTTCTGCTTCTAATTGCTTATTAAAGTTCTTAGGAAGCAGATTAAATACGGCCTCAACGATGCATTTTTTAGTATCATTATACAACACCTTAGAATCCGCTCTCTTTCCAGTTATCAGCGATAACGCTCCAAGCATGATAGACTTACCAGCCCCGGTTTCACCAGTGATGATATTAAGAGAATCACTAAACTCCATTGTGATTTCATCTATTATTGCATAATTAATTATGGTAAGGGAGGATAGCATTATTTTGCTCTAGCGCTAATTTTTGTAGCAATTTTGGTCGCCCAATCTGTCAACGTTTCTTCTTCTACTGGCAAATTAAAAGCTAACATATATACCAGATCATCATCCAGTCTCCAAAAATATTTACCTAATTCAAAGTTGTAGGCTCCATCTAATCCTATTGGGAAATTTTCATAGGTATAGGATAACTCGCCACCACCAGCGGCAAGAGTTTTTTCTCCAGTTGACTTTTTTGATTCAATAAAGACTTTAGGCCAAGTTGGGAATTCGTCAGGAATTGGATTTGATTGGACTTGTGCCATTAGGCCACTATTAGGCATGCCCTCATGTTCCCATTTGAAAAAGCAAGATCGAGCATGTTTACTCTGAGAGTTTGTAGCATCTTTAATTTGTACCTCATCGACGGCATCACCAACAATAACCTTCAATTCTTCTATAGAAATAAAGGAGCAAGCGTCGGGAAGACTCATTTGTGCTGCAAATTCATTTTCTTGATTTTCTTTAACAACCTCAGGTTTCGTTTTTTCGACCTTTGGATTACCTCCACAAGACGAGCAAATAAAAACTAAACCAAATAAGGAAGCAAAAACTGCTATTTTTAATTTATTAATCATTTATCAAATTGTTTTTCTTAATTTTTGATATTTATAAATAGAACGTCTTGGTGCAAAAATACATTTTCTTAATAGGATTACTTTTTATTCTAAAAATTATTCTAATTGAGAGAATATAACTATTTGAAATTCATTAAGATATATGGCAGATAAAACTTATTATTAAATAAAATACCTTATTTTAGTTAAGTATATATATTATTTGTTTTAGAAAACCATTTATAACATTAAAATCAGTGTATGGATATCCTTTCTTTTCTACCTATTTTGTTTTTTCTTAGTATTATCATACTCGCAAGCTCTTTCTTTCTTGTAAAGCAGCAAACATATGCTCTAGTTGAAAGATTTGGTAAATTTCATAGTATTAGGCATCCTGGTATGCAGTTCAAAGTACCACTTGTCGATCGGATTGCAGGAAGGGTCAACCTAAAAATTCAACAATTAGATGTCGTAGTAGAGACTAAAACATTCGACGATGTATTTGTTAAGATGAAGGTTTCTGTTCAGTATTTAGTTTTAAAAGAGGCAGTATATGATGCATTTTACAAATTAGAAAACCCTCATGATCAAATAACATCTTACATTTTTGATACAGTTAGAGCTGAAGTCCCTAAAATGAAATTAGATGATGTTTTTGTCAAAAAAGATGATATTGCAATTGCCATCAAAAGAGAAGTAGAAGGCGCCATGCAAGATTATGGATTTGGCATTGTAAAAGCGCTCGTTACCGACATAGATCCCGATCACTTGGTCAAAGAATCAATGAATAGAATCAATGCAGCAGAAAGAGAAAAAATTGCCGCAGAATATGAAGGGGAGGCTGAAAGAATTAGAATAGTAGCCAAAGCCAAAGCAGAAGCGGAGAGCAAGAGACTACAGGGTCAAGGGATTGCAGACCAACGAAGAGAAATTGCTAGAGGCTTGGAAGAATCTGTAGAAGTATTGAATCAAGTAGGGATAAATTCTCAAGAAGCTTCCGCATTAATAGTTGTGACACAACATTATGATACGCTTCAATCTTTGGGAGAAAATGCAAACAGTAATTTAGTTTTACTTCCTAATACTCCTACGGCAGGAGCCGACATGCTTTCTCAAATGGTTACTAGTTTCGCTGCTAGTGAGCAATTAGGAGAAACGATGAAGAAGAAAAGTAGAGAATTAGATGCCCAAAAGTTAAAAGAATTAAAAGCACGGTCATAATAAATTAGAAATTTAATGCAAGAAACCTGAACAGTTACCTGCTCAGGTTTATTTGTCACAGTATGATATGTGCAATAATTTGCTATAGATACCCTACTTTACATTTTAATAAGACTATACATTACTTGAGTTTCTTCATTCATAAATGAAGAAAATAAAGTCCATTATTCAAACTCTCCTTCAAGGATATCTGATTTTCTTGCATCCATCCGCGATCTACTAATTTTCCATGTGCATCTAATATTTCGTATCGAGTAAATTGGTCTTCTGATTCTACTTACAGCGTTTTTACTGAACCAATGGGATTTGGATAAAATGACAAAGCACCTGTAGTTGCTTCTTTGACGTCACTGACATCCGTAATGATTAAAGGGTGAATTTCTGATGGCTCCATATTACAAAGCTTTGACTTGCTAAACGGTGTTATCCTCCAGAAGTAATCAAAGATTGATGCCATCTCATCTACGGTTAGATTTGGGGAAGCTATTATGGTATCTAAATACAAAACATTTAAACCTGCATCATATTATGTGTGGTCTTCTGCATCATTGCAAATAGAGCCTACCATTAATCCCGCATAAGGCAAATTATGTCCACGATTTCCTGTAGCATTAGCCACGAGGTAACAACTTATACTATTAGGAAGATTATAATCAAACATCTTATAAGCCCTTGGCCAACTGTTTCACGATCAAAAAAATCAGAATCCGCGATGTGGAATAAATTCTCCAACAACACTATGATATCAGATTCCTCCAAATCTTTTTGCAGGGTACATAAACTAGCCAAATACTTCGACTCAGACATAAAACCTGTACCATAATCTAAGACTAAAACTTACACAGATATAGGGATATAGACTTCACCTTCTATTCCCCGTTGAAATAAAGCGGGGTCTTTTTGATATTTTATCAACCAAGGTGATTTTCCAGTCGGAATACCGCACTGAAATGGACTTGTAGACAGGCTTGTGACAATTGCACAACATAACATCGTGATCAGTCGAAATGAATAACCGCTTTATATCTACGATTAAGCTTGAATTTGACAAAAAATTACAAAGTATTACACTCCTTTTGTAATAATTGATAGAATTAAGCACTTTGTCGCACTGAAGTAAATGGTTTATTGTTTTTGTAAGTTCATTATTTTAACTTTGCATAACCATATGGGAAGATTATATATTGCTATAATAATTGTACTTTTTGCAAGCGTTGGAATTAACATTTTAAATGCCCAAAATACGGTCGGACTTATTTCCTTCAGCGAGGAATCATACGACGGATATACATTGATCACTCCGATTAACTACAATAAAACATATCTAATCGATAATTGTGGGAATATTATAAATCAATGGGAAGCTGAATCTGAGGCAGCCATGGTAGCCTATATTCACAGTGATGGATCTTTGTACCGGACCGCACGTCTACCTAGCATGTTCAATGCAGGTGGTTCGGGTGGACGAATAGATAAATATGATTGGAACAACAATCTTGTTTGGCGATACGATGTAAATTCTGAAACTGAACAACAACACCACGATATTGAAGTATTGCCGAATGGCAATGTTTTAGTTTTAAGTTGGAATCTAAAGAGCCCAGAAGAAGCACTAGCAAGTGGTCGAAAACCAGAGCTAATCCCTACATTAGGAATTTGGAGTGAGAAAATTTTAGAATTAAAGCCTATTAGCTTAGACTCAACAGAAATTGTTTGGGAATGGGATGTTTGGGATCATCTTGTGCAAGATTACGATCCTCAGCTTCCAAATTTTGGTTCAGTTAAAGAATCCCCACATAAAATTGACATTAATTATTTTGAAAATCAATTCTCCATGGTCCCAGATTGGCTTCATTGTAATTCTGTAGACTATAACTCTGAGTTAGATCAAATCATGATCAGCTGTCGTAATTTTAATGAATTTTGGATTTTTAGTCATGACCCTAGCCATGCAAGCAATGGTGATTTATTATACAGATGGGGTAATCCTATGACTTACGAACAAGGTCTAGAAACTGACCAACAATTATTTGGTCAACATGATGCTCACTGGATTGAAGAAGGCCGACCTGGAACTGGAAATGTGATGATATTCAATAACGGTGTAGATAGACCCGATGGTCTATATTCAAGTGTTATAGAAATAGAATTAGGTGATCTAGAAAATGGAACTTATCCCTTAGATCAAGGGGCATCATTTGGCCCCATAGAGCCTTTATGGACATACCCTTCAATACCATCAATGGATTTCTTTTCTGCTCGAATATCTGGTGCTCAGAGACAACCTAATGGCAATACGCTTATTTGCTCTGGAAGAAGAGGAGATATTTTTGAGGTTACCGAGGAGGAAGATATAGTTTGGCAATATATTTCACCGTTAAATGCGGCTGGACCCGTTGTCCAAGGAAACCCTGCCAGCGGAAATGACCTATTTAGAGCATATCGATACCCTCCAGATCATTCAGCATTTCAGGATAAAATTATTAATTCAGGACCTGTCATAGAATTAGGAGCATCAGCTACCGGTTGTACTTCAATTATTTCGAATGTAAATGATGAAAGGAAAATTTTACAAGTAAAAATTTTTCCAAATCCTACATCAAGAATAATTCAACTTGAGGGATTAAAAGAAGTTTCTACAGCTATGATATACAGCTTAGATGGGGCCATATTAAAAAAACAAACTGTGAGCAATTTATCGACCATAGACTTAGGTCATTTTTCAGAAGGTCTATATATCTTGTCAATAAATAGCCTCAATGGTCAGCGAATTGTAAATAAAATTGTAAATAAATATTGAAACTTAAAATTATGAAATTTAGCTTAAGTTGCTTTTTCGTATTGTTTGCATTATGTATACAGTCTCAAAATACTGTTGGATTAATTTCCTATAACGCATCGAAAACTTATGATGGTTATAACTTATTGTTTCCTCATAATCAACCTGACATTTTTCTTTTAAATAATTGTGGAGAAATTGTACATACTTGGGAAGGAGAACCTAACTCTCGACCGGGCAACACTGCTTACTTAAGAGAAGATGGTAGAATAGTAAAAACTTCAAGAGATGGAGACATAACCCAAGATGCCATTTGGAGAGGTGGCGGAGGTGCTAATATAGAAATTAGAGATTGGGATAATAATCTTGAGTGGAGCTATTCACTCAATGATTCTCTTTTCAGATTACATCATGATATTGCTATTATTGAAAAAGGAAATAATGAATTCAATATTCTAATGATTGCATGGGAAGCTAAAAATCTAGGCGAAGTTATTGCGGCTGGACGAGATACTTCCGTACTAGAAACCGACCAATTATGGCCAGATTTTATAAGAGAAATTGATCCTGCATCAGATGAAATAGTTTGGGAATGGCATGCTTGGGATCACTTGGTCCAAGAGCGAGATTCTATGCTAGCCAACTATGGAGTAGTTGCCGAAAGTCCCGGAAAAATCGACATTAATTATGATTTCGATGGGTCTGGAGACCCCGACTGGATGCATAGTAATGCCATTGATTTTGATCCAATCAATAATAATATTTTATTGTCTGTTCCAACATTTAGTGAAATATGGATTATTGATCATACAACCACTACAGAACAAGCCGCAACAAGTTTTGGTGGTTTTGGCAACAGAGGTGGAGATTTAATGTTTAGATGGGGTAATCCTCAAGTATATAATAATGGAACAGAAGAAGATCGTAAACTTTTTTATCAACATGATCCTCACTTTATTGATGAATTTGTAGAAGTTTTTGATCCAAATTTTGGAAGGATTCTTCTATTTAACAACAGAGTTACGGATTCCACCTCTTCTGTAAACTCACTTAATCCTGGTTTTGATATGTATGATTGGGCCTATCCATTTTCTGATGGCACTTTTGGTCCTGATGATTTTTCTTTTGAATTTTTCTATCCCGACGACACTACTCGTCTACATTCAACAGGTCTCTCAAGTGCTCAATATTTAGATAATGGGAATTACTTGATTACTGTTGGAAGGGTTGGATACAGTTTCGAAATTACACCAGATAATGAGATTGTCTGGGAGTATATTACTCCAAGGATAGGCATGGCTCCTGCGACACAAGGAGACACTTTATCGATTAATCAAAATCTTACTTTCCGCCTCAAAAGATACCCACCTGAATACGGTGCTTTTGAAGGTCGTGATCTAACTCCAAAAGGCTGGATAGAGTTAGAACCCAATACCACTTATTGTGATCAGTTAATTCCTACTATTGACTTGTTTGAATCACTCGGCTTGGAAATATATCCGAATCCAGCAGATAATATGATCACACTAGAATGGGAAGCAGGAATATATGTCGACATAGAAGTCTATAACCTTCAGGGGCAACAAATGTTGGAACCTTTGAGACTTAGTGGTGGTAGAAAATATCTTGATACTTCTTCTTGGGTGAATGGTATCTATGTTGTTAGAGTGAATCAAAAAGATGCAGGAAAATTCCTAATAGTCCGATAAATCAATTTAAAATTAAGCGCTTTTTTTTTCATATCGCGTACAATGGTCAAGGCTTTTCTGGTTGGCAAAAACAACCGAATGCTTTGACCATTCAACAAGTAATAGAAGAGCAGTTAAGCAAAATCTTAAGAGAAGAATTAAACATCATGGGGTGTGGCCGCACCGATGCAGGAGTACATGCAAGTAGCTTTTATTTTCACGCAGACTTACCTAGTCTAGATCCTAAGTTAGACCTTTGTTATAAGCTCAATAGGATGTTAGGAGATACCATTCTTATATATGAAATGATCCAAGTTAATAATGAAGCGCATGCAAGATTTGATGCAACTAAAAGAAGTTATACCTACTACTTGAGTACACAAAAGCAACTCTTTAGGCATGCCTTTAACTATTCTTTAAATCCAATTTCTATAGAAAAATTAAATGCTGTAACATCCTTGCTTCTGGGGTATAAAGAATTCTTTCCCTTTTGTAAAAGCAATACGGATGTCAACAATTATATATGCCATTTGGAAAGTTCAAAATGGATTCAGACTTCTGAGACTTGCTTTGAATTTCAAATCTCTGCAAACCGCTTTCTCAGAGGAATGGTTAGATTGATTGTTGGAGCATGCCTAACCTATATGGAGGGAAGAATAACTTTAGAAGAAATTGAGAACTGTTTAAAAAATCAAACCCGACTCTCTAGAGATAATTCCGTCCCTGCTGATGGACTTTTCCTTACTCAAGTTGATTATCCTTATATAAAAGAAAAAAATATATGAATCCCTCAAAATGTTTATAGACTTCAGAGTTCCTTTATTATTAGCCTAAAATAATTACTGATATAGTGGAAAGCCCTCCATAAAAGAATTCACCTGATTTCTAATCTCTAAAATCTTAGATTCGTTATCTATATTAGTAAGGATTTCATCGATCCACTCAACGACCTTCAACGTATCAGACTCCTTGAATCCTCGTGATGTAATTGCTGATGTTCCGATTCTAATTCCAGAAGTAACAAAAGGGCTTTTGTCATCAAAAGGAACCATATTTTTATTTACTGTAATATCTGC
>Ga0209828_1000403_pt1 | contig 41743 bp, 32 predicted proteins | sample MaitaG_FD_187429 | JGI IMG/M metagenome (GOLD analysis project Ga0209828, IMG submission 187429) | Marine algal microbial communities from Maine, USA - Maine_Asex2 metaG (SPAdes) (version 2) | ecosystem: Host-associated > Algae > Red algae > Unclassified | place: Maine, USA | collected 2015-01-05
AGTTGTGTCCCTGATAATCTTCTATGAGTGCTTCTCCGAAGAAATACAATGCCTCTTCGCGTTTGCCCAGGTAAAATAAACAAGCAATACGGCAGTAGAAGAGTTCTACCCCTTCGGTATTCATCTCGGCGTCGTCCAGCACGGCAATGGCTCCTTTAGCTTCGCCGATATCAAGTAAAAATTCTGCCTGACGCAACCAATAGTACGATGTTTCCGGAGCAGTATCTGCAGCCTTTTGGAATAACTTACGGGCTTTTTCAATTTCACCACTTTGGTAAAATGCCTCTGCTAATCCAGTGATGTACTCTTCTTTTCGTCGGTTGATAAAGAAGGCTTTTTTATAAGATTTTAGCGCCTTCTTCCATTGGTTGTTACGCCCGTGGCATTCTCCTAATTGAAAGTAAGCACGATCATTTCTAGGACAGAGTCTAATGGCTTGTTTATAGTAAGACTGTGCTTTTTTAATATCATTGAGCATTTCATAACAATATCCAATACTCACCAGCAGATCGCCGTCTAGTTTAAATTTACCTTTGACATCATGATAGCATTCCAGTGCTTTTTTAAATCGCTTTAATTTAATATAGGTCTGGGTGCATTCCCGATAAGCATATTCGTTTTCTTCATTACTGATCAAAGCGTATTCGTACGCTTCGATGGCCATTTCATCATCTTCGAGACAAGTATATGCTTGTCCCAAATTAAACCAGGCCCGATCACAGTAAGGATGTTGATCAATAATAGCGTTGTGAATTTCCACACTCTCATCGTAATTTCCACTCATCTCCACGGCCCAGGTCATACCTTCCAGTGCCTCTTCATTTAAAGGATCTATCGTCAAAGCGTAACGGAGTGCATCAAACATCTGGTTAAATTTTCCAGTTGACTCGTGCAGGACTGCTTCGCAACAGTAGATTTGGCTAAGGTCCTTTCCGAAAGCAATGGATTTAGTAGTATCAATAATTTCGAACGCATCAGAGATGTTTTTCAACCCAGTCAGCGCTTTGACTTTTAAGATAGATATTGTAATGGATGCGGGCGCATACATCGCCGCAATGGTTAAAGAAGTTAGTGCTTCTTCAAATAATTCACTATAGACCAGGATTTCTCCTTTTCGAGTATAAAAATTGGCAGAATACGGATATTGCTCGATGGCATCTTCGATGGCACCCAATGCGCAATCAATTCTCGATTGCGAGTAGTAATAATCAATAATAACATGAAATACCGTTTCCTCAACGAAACCTACCGTACCTTTCTGTGACAGTACCTCGTACTCATCAATTAGCACTTTTATTGAATCTCCAGGTCTATATTTCTTCATGTTTTTTGTGTTTTTATAGTGTTTGAGGTAAATATAGATAAAAAATCAGGACATTTTAGCAATTAAATTCCATCTTTTTTCCACAAATTTGATTTTTCTTATCATATTATTTTATTTAAAAATTTATCACAAATCACTATATATCAACTAATTACAAAATTTTCTTATTCGAATTTTTTATAAAAAATTATATTAATACCTAAGAATATTCAATAAAACATATCCATATAATTAGAATAATGAAAAAAAGAGGAAATTAAAAACAAAACACCAAATTTTTAAAACAAAATTATACATTTGTGACATGGAATATAATGTTGTTAGGTGCTTTTGATGTAAACCAGTACATTTTAAGCAATTGATACCTCAACTCGACTTTAGCCAAACTTTGCTATTGGCTTCCCTAAAAACGTGAAGAGACATAGTTGTTTTTATCACAGTGATTGAATTGTTTTGGAGAAGTTCTTTACGCAATATTTTTAGGAACCTTACTCACCAGGTAGACCCCTGTAAAAATCAGTACCGCTGCAAATATTTTTGCCACACTCAGGGTGTCCCGGCCAGAAAGTAGTGCTACGATCGTAGCCATGATGGGTTGTAAAAAAATATAAATACCTACGACAGAAGCCCGTAGTCTTTTTAAGGCAAAAGCATTCAGTAAGTAACTAATACAAGAGACCATAATCAAGACATACATAATCGCACCCCAGATTTTGAGGGGAAAAGTTTCCCAGGGTACACCACGTAATTGACTCGCTCCGAATGGCAGAACCATAAAAAAGCCGATGGTAAAAATCCATTTCAGAATCGTGACTGGTTGGTAGCGTTTCATCAGGGATTTTACCAATACCAGGTAAATACCATAGATCACCGCATTTCCTAAGATAAGTAGATCGCCTTTTACATGTACTAACTGAAAATCCAGCGGCTGTCCATAGCTAATGACCCAAATTGCACCAGCCAATCCTAAAATAATTCCCAGTAACTTTTGCCGGGTAATTTTCTCTTTTAGTATAACTGCTGCAGCCAATAGCACCATCAACGGGGTAATCGTCATGATAAGGGATGCGTTAATTGGCTTGGTCAATTGTAGTCCACTGAAGAAAAGCATTTGATTGGCGGCTACTCCACTAATGGCACAGAGAATAATCCGAATAAAATCTTTACGGTCAATCTGCTCAGAAGGATGCCAAAAAGAAATACCCCAAAACAGCATCATTGCACTGGTGGCTCGCAGTACAATAAATCCAAGTGGCTCCAGATAGCCATTCATCACCTCCCGGGCGATGGTGTAATTGGCTCCGTATATCAACGCTACCGTTAATAAAGCCAGATGAGCACCAGTATTTTTGGTCATCTTTTTTTTTGCAAATATTTGTAAGTAATGGGAATCAGGAATTAAAATGCCTCTGGCTAAGGTGTTCAATCTACGCTGTAAAAGTGAAAATTTCCTGCTGCATTTTTTGAATATAAATATAAAAATTTCAGCGACCACGCTGTGGTCGTTCTTTTAACGTTAACAACCTTGTTAACATACTGTGATCTCTCTGAGATCATAGTTTCGTGAAGAAAATGATCGCAGAGAGCAGTCAAAGTATGTTAGCCAAACAAGGTTTCGTGTCGGAGTTTACGACCGCAAAGCGGTCGCAGTATTTCGTAAAAAATGCCGCGTTCTTTTCCCTGGTTTGATCGGAAATAGCAAAGCTACCCAAAAATAAAAACGGTATCCCGAAAAGGATACCGTTTTTGAGGCAGTAAGTTTTAAAAACTTACTTATTATAAAAATGTATAGTTGTGTGAGCTGCGCAACCATTCCAAAATGGACGGTTACTTCTTCTTGGGACTGTGTCGCGGGCTATTTTTACGTCGTTCTTTGGCTGCTTTTAAAATTTTCTTTCTAAATTCCATTTCAGCGCCTGACAACTTGGCTACTTTTTCTACGGGAATCACTTCCTTTAGCTGACCGTAGTATTTCTTTTTCAATTCAATTTCTTTTGCGTCATTGGCGAAAGAACCTTCGATCAATTCTTCTGCCTCGTCAGCGGTCATTCCGCTTTTAGCAGTTGTAGATCGGTTATCTTTACGGAGTGTTCGACGCTCGTTGGTGTAAGCACTATAGATTGGCCAGAATGCTTTTGATTCGTCAGCGGTCAAATCCAGTTCCTGCGTAATAAAAGCAACGCGCATGGAATTTAACTTCTTTTTGAAAGTTGCTTCATCTTGTTGTGCGTGGGACCAACCGGCAAAAAATATCATTGCCAGGGTCACTAAAATTAACTTTTTCATGTTATAAGGTTTATAGGTAAAATTCTAAAGTTTCTAAATCTATGTTCTCACGTTGTAGCTCATCCATTAGCTCGTCTACATCCGTGTCGTTGAAAAAGACGGCTTCGTCGGCAGAAAAATCAGCATCACCAAAGCCCAATTCTATCAAACTCTCCGTATCAAATTCGTCCAAATGGGCAAGGACATATTCAGATGCTTCGTCGGCGGTTAAATCAGCCAATGCATCCGTTTTATCGGTCGCCGTACGATTCATTATAAACAATCCAGCTACAATTATCAGGGCCACACTTGCGAGTTGCAAAGCCATCCTCGGCTGTAACAGCCAGCTAATTTGCTGAATCAACCCATCAAACCACGAAGTATGCGAAGCGGGTTCCACCACCGTTTTGGTCGCAGGCTTTAACTGTTCCCAAAGGTCGGCTTCCATCCGCGCAAAATAATCATCAGGGACTTTATACCCTTCCTGCTGCTTCGACATTCCGGAGAGCAGCGGTGCGTGGATTTTTAATTCTTCTTTTATTTCCTTTTTCATTATTATAATGAGTTATGTTCAACATTTTTTAAATAGGCTTCTACTTTTTTCAGGGCATGGTGATAGGATGCTTTTAAGGCACCTACCGTTGTATCCAGGACCTTTGCCATTTCTATATAAGGCATCTCCTCGTAGTATCGCAGCGTAAAGACTGCTTTCTGTTTTTCTGGCAATATAGCGATGGCTAATTTTAAATGCATCTGTGCCGCGTCGGGATCAAAGTAAGTATCAGCAGTTAGTTGATGCGCTACGGTGGATAGTTCATCGTCCAGCGAATTGGTGGCCTTTTTATTTCTTTTCTTTAAAAAGGTAATTGATTCGTTGGTCGCAATCCGATAGAGCCAGGTATATAATTTAGAGTCTCCTTTAAATTTTTTAATATTCCTGAACACTTTGATAAAAACATTCTGAATCACATCATTCGCATCCTCGTGGCTGTCCACCATACGGCGGACGTGCCAATACAAGCGTTCCTGATAAGCACTCATTAGTGCTTTGAATCCCTGCTCGTAAGAAGCTTCCTTATCTAAAAGGGATAATATCTGTTCATCCGTAATCGAAGGTTGTTCTGCCAAATCAGCTGATTTATAAGTATGACTATGAAATAAAAGAAAGGTTTAAAAACAAAAGTTACAAAAATTTTAAGAGGTAATTTTGTTACGCTGTTTTATCGTTTTCCTGTCTGTTCAGTACGCCTGAATGTGTTTGGGAAGCGTAAGAAATGAAAAATATTTAATAAATTACCCGCCTCCGTTTTTGCCGCATCACCAACAGGAGTACACCGCAAATAAATACACCAATTCCGACCCCGAGTCGAATCCACCATTCCTGATCCGCTTTGATACTGCTTTCCAGATAATATGGGTTGGGACGATTGGGGGTTCCTTTACCGGGATTAATCTCCCAGTTGTCAAAATCCCCGTTGTCTAAAAACGGCAATAATAATCCAATAGTAAAAATACTATCGGTGGGTGGAACTTCGTAGGCTACGCTATCTATAGAAGCACCGTGTCCATCAAAGAGGCCGATCTTTTCCCGTCGCTTTCCGAGACCAAAACCAAAGTTACCTACGATATTGTCTACCCTGGGAAAATGTTCCCGAAAAGCAATAGAATCTTCACAAATAATCAGATACGACTTGGGACGAATTTTTGCGTTCGGAATATTAAAATATCTTTTTTTATCGGTAAAATACCAATCCTTCAGGTTGACCGTTTCTCTCGAATCGTTGTATACTTCTACCCAGTCGCCCGTTTTTTTATTGTTACAACTCACTTCATTAATCATAATCTGACCAGCGAGTGGATGCACATATTTTTCAAAAACAGCACTAATTTTATGAATGCTTTTACCATTCAGGTCGATTTCCAATGCGTGTTCTTTCGCGCCCTTTGTCAACCCTTCCCAGTGAGAAAAACGGTATCCAAAATCAGGCATCGCCTTCAGCGTAAGTGGGGTATTTTCAAAATATAATCCGGTAAAATTTTCATTTCGAACGTTAACCGTATTGTTTAAAATAACTTGTCCTCCGTTGTTTATTAAGATAGAAACAGAAACGAGTTCTCCGGTTTCGAAAAAATTGGATAAATGAAAACGCATGTATTTTACGCGTTCGGTTCCGAATTTTCGCAATCTGTTTACGTGCTCCTTCCAGCGTTTTTCGCTGAGTCGCCACCGATCCAGATGTCGATTCATTTCTGGTTCTAAAGTTGCTTTGATGTTATCGATCTTTGCGATGACCCGCTCCGGTTTAAATGAGGTATTTAAACGATCCGTAAATCGTCGAATAAACGCTTCTTCAAAATTCGGATTTTCTAATAACTTTCGTAAGATAAGGGTACTCCACGGTGGGTTGGGCCAGGCGGGACCTTCTGCTTCTGTATAAAATTCCAGGCTATTGTTTTTGTATGCTTTACTATTGTGTAATCCAAAACCCCAATCGGTATCGTATAAAATCCAGCGCCAGCGCCCACTTTCGGTTTGTGGTCGCCAGAATTTAATATTACCTCCGGCATCCCGATTGTCAAAATAGATCTGCGCAATCTGATAATCCATGAAGTTTTCTATATCCATTTGTGTTGCCAGATATTGATAATTGACCGGGTCGCTCAAATCACTTTTTTCAATAAAACGCACCATATTCAGATAATGCTGACGGCTTCCGCGCTTGGTGGTTCGGCGGTGTTCGATTAAGTCTACACTGTCTTTGTCGATCTCCGCGTGTGACTGAATAAAATATCGATTAACCTTTTCCCGAATATTGTAGATTCCCCAGTATTTTCCGTTGAGATAAACGTGGGCGGGTCGGAAATTTTGTTTTTCAATATCCCAATCCTCAACCAGACCAGTCATCAATCCATCTCGAAAATGTGATTTTCCCCAGTCGCTACCAGAGTTTCGCAGGACTAAAAATTTATATTTTTTAAATCCTTCTTTTCCAAAAATACGGTGTTTGAAATGTTTTTTTCCATAACGGTCCCGCGTGATGAGGGTGATAGATTTTTGTGGAAACAATCGACTCATTCCTCCAAACAATCGAAAACCAGTTATACTGCGGAATTCAATTTTCCCATCCGTCTCAAAAATTTCGGTGTTTACTTCTACTTCCCGCTTGCTCCAAAAATTCGCTCCATCTTTCGTCCACAAAGAATCTACCGCATCCGGTCCCTGCATATAAAGGCCCGTTTCTGCATCAAAAAGAATGGAAGGCGTAATGGCCACCGAAACGATGGGTAAGGTGGAAGCTGGTTCGTCAATAAAGTAGGTATGGCCGATTGGCTTGGTTTTAAGTTTGTCTTTGTAAGCGATTGCCCGTACAATGGTGGTTTTACTAATATTGAGTGGTTTTCGATAAACTTCACTGTAACCATCCGGTGTAGAGCCGTCGAGGGTATAATATATTTTAGCACCCGGACAGCGCAATGTTACCGTTTGGCTCGACTCGTATAAGCCACCAAGGGTAGAAAATTCCAGAATCAGCTTTTCTTTTTTAGGTTCAGGTGCAGTATGAGGCTGTCCACTGACCCTGGAGATCAGAAAAATTGAAAAGAATAGTAAGATAAATACTGTGTTTTTCACAAAAAGAAACCTTATGGTTGAATTGATTCTAAAGTCTTGCTTTGTTCATACTAAAGCTACTGGCTAGTAAAATTAAAGAAATTCGTGGCATTTTGGCTGATAGCTAGTGTAAAAGCAAGGGAAAAGAGGTGATTTTACGTTATTGAGGAAAATAAGTTGTCTCGCTACGCGATGCTATCGTAAGAGAGAAGACACAAATTATTGAACGGCCCTACATATTTGGCTTCAAATTTTAATTTTGCTTGCCACCAACCTCCTCATAAACCACACAAACCGGAGACTTGGCATTCACCTTCTCAGGATCACTACTCAACATTCCTGTTTCCCCATCCCTTTCAAATAACAATATTAAATCATCATCTTGCAAAGCCACCGTTAATATATTTTCATCCGGCGTAAGATTCATAAAACGAGGAGCTGACCCTCCGGCACTGATTCGCTGAATGATCTCCATTTCGTAGGTCTTTGGATCCGTTTTCAAAACCACTAGCTCATTAAATACACCACGCAAACTGGCGTAGATATACCGACCGTCACGAGTGATGTGAATGGCTGCGCCTCCCGGATATCCTTCATTTCCAGCAGCGGGTAGAGCAAGAATTTGTCGACGCACTTTGACCGTTCCGTGCCACTCCCATAATTCTACCGCTCCGCTGAGTTCATTCAGAATATAGACATGATCTCCTTTGGGGTGCCAGGTCAGATGCCGACATCCACCTCCCGGCATTACTGACAGGCTATCTATGATTTCCAAACCCGTAGCGGTGGGCAGATATTGATACACTTTATCAACTCCCAGATTTACCGCGTATACTTCTGGGCGAAACGGATGCACATCGATAAAGTGCGCGTGCGGTCCTTCTTGTCGGCTTTTATTCGGTCCGGTTCCCTCGTGTTGATGCGTCATGCCTGCAGTCAGCGTTCCATCTTCGTTGATATTATATTGTATCACATTTCCGCTTCCGTAATTGGCGGCCCAAAGATATTTTCCTGCCCGGTCGGTACTAACATAACAAGATCCGCTGCCAAAGGAAGAGACCGATTGTATTTCTTTCATACTATAATCATCGGGATTGTAGACCAACACAATAATTGAACTGGCGCCTCCACTCCCTTCACGCACAGCGTAGATGACTGGATGATTGGGAGAATGACAAATATAGGAAGGATTGACAATATTCGAAAAGCTATTTTTTAGCTCCCAGTTTGTCCAGTCAGCGTCGGTCGTATACATTCCAACCCCCATTCCGCGGCCGTCTACGTGTCCTTCTTTTTTAGTATAAGTTCCGATAAAAGCCAAGTGCTTTTTTGTCAAATTTGTTTGATCCATATTTTTTTCTTTCGGCTGACAAGCCAGGGTAAACAAGAAGGTAAGTACTAGGAAAATGTAAGTTATATTTTTCATAAAAAAAATTTTAGGAAGGTTGATAAAATAAATTAAGACACTATGCTTCATCTATTTAATCGCCATTCCTTAGCTTGAAAACTAGTGCCTCATCCCGTAAGTAAATGGTAAGCTAGGCAACGTTATTTTTGGTCTGATTGAGGCAGGAAATCCGGAGCTATGCCGTAGCATAGTGAGGAATTTTCTAACGAAAAGCAGGCGAAAAATAACAAGCATAGATTGGTATGGATTTACGGGATGAGGCACTAGATAGTGTAGTCAATATTTTTACCAGCTACCACCTTCTTTTTCATATTCGGCTGATTGACTTTGTTGAGCAAATCTTCTTCCGGATCATTAGACGGAACGATCAATCTGCCAGCGGTTTCTTTGTCAGATTTTACACCAGATTTTTTGTCCATCTCAACAGGCGTATTTGGCATCGCTACGTTGCTGCGGTAAAGGAAAAGATCCTTTACATCCTGATCATGATCAAATCGATATAATAAATCTTTGATGGAGAAATCGGGTGCCGTTTTTCTATTGTTAAAATATTCGTTTAAACCCTTTACATCCAGCACTTCAGCACCAAGATACTGTCCTAACATATAATATGCTTCCCACTGTACCGGATCAAAAAATTGATCCGCGGTAGATTCGTGTGGAAAAGAAGGGTGATAAATTTTATACTTATACGCGCCGTACATTGTCTTGTCGTCTGTTACAATTTTTCCTTTCGGCGCTTTGACACTCGATTTAATGTAAACCAAAGTACTGGCTTTGATATCATTTCTGACCTGGTCTTCAATCCGTTGGGACACTCTTTCCATCACCTCCGTAACTTTGGGTTGCTGCTGTTCTTTTAGGCTTAGCATACGGGCAGCCAAAGCGGGAGGAAGGTTGACAGCTGTCAAAGCTTCTTCTAGATAAGCAATCAAAACCTCCGGATCAAGATTTGCGTCGTTTAACAAGTCATTAAATTTGAGGAGAACTGGTAAAAGCGGTTCAAACTCATTGTTTTTAAAAGTAGTATTGTCCTCTGCGGATAAAGTTTCTCCGATACTTAATTTACGTACATTGGTTCGCAATAAATCCCGTTGGTCAAATAATTGATCCACAAGATTTTTTGCAATATTCTTCTTAATTAAAAAATCCTTAAGATCGGTATCGTCCGGCTCACCTAACAGTATGGCTCGCAATTCTGCATCCGGCATACCGCGCATTTTCATCATTTTAATAAAAAATTCATCCTCCACTTTTCTTAGTAAATAAGCGTTTACCAGTTTTTGATTTACGCCTATTTCAATCTGTGAAAGGAGTCTTAAAAAAGCCTCCATTACTTTATAAGCATTCTTGATTTCTGCCTGTGTCATTCGATCTATGAGTATCTGCTCTATCGCTCCAATTCCATCATCCAGTTTTTCGTCAATCAAGTGCTGTATAATTCGCTTTGGTAAACGAATATCATCACTAAATCTGTTACTCAACAAGCCTGCTTGCTTCAGGATCGGTTTGATTTTTTCGGGTTCATTTTCGATGGCATGTTGTAATACCGCCTTGATACCTGCCGTTCTATTGTGCGCTTTATCTCCTTTGCAAAAAATCATTTTATCCAGTAATGAAATAACTTCTTCCACATTGACTGCATCCAGATCATTCATTATATTTCTCAGTACATTGACCTCTTTAAATTCGTTAATTACCCGAAAAATTATTCGAATCAATAACTTGCCATTATAATCCAACAATTTAATCGCATCTTTTAAATCCGGATAGTTTACAAGCACTTCAAAGGAATGATAATTTTCATCTTTTACAGGATTACCTGCTGCATCCAATGCCATTATCTCGTCCCAAAGGTGGTAGACATCGGCAATGGCAAAACGCTCAAGTGAGTATCCATAAGAAGGCTTGGGTCGAATAACATCTTCCGGAATATGGCCTTTTCGGAATTCGATGGAAAGTCCTAATTCATTGCGCGCCCGTACCGTCAAAATTTCCAGGTCCGCAAAACTATACAACGGATCAGCACCCGCATCTACCGATAGAATCAAACGGCAACGACGGCGTAATAATTCGTATACCCCAAGGTTTTCGATGTGTCCACCGTCGGAGATATTCAGTTTTCGATTGGCGGTTCCAATTTTGGAAAATAGTTCTTTAAAAAAATACCAGGGCCACCAGACACGATCAGATTCGTTCCGCTTGAGTGGATTAGAAATCCAAAATCCCAGTCGAACATTAAAAGTCGTCATGAGTACGCTGAGCAACTTATTAGAATAGGTTCCCATGCCCGGATTGACAGCGGCGGCAGAAATGGTTGTGGCCGCTGGCAAGGTCAGTTCGCGGTAGTCCCGAAAGGTATCGGTATTGACGTATCCCGTAATTTTAGAACCAAAATAAAAAGGAGATAGAAGGAAATAATCGCTGGCCTTTGCTCCCTTAAATTTTTCGTCTCCACCACCCAGGAATTGTAGATTCAAGCAGGTATTGATCAGCGGATAAGGCGCCACCAGATTTTCGGGTGAGTGGTCATTTTGCTGAATCAGACGCGCGAGTTCTACGTTTTTATATTGCTCACCAAAATGCAGATATGCATCGGCGAGCTGATTGCGGTAAAAGCGATGAAAACTGATGGCATTGGGATTTGCAAAATATCCCAGAGCGATCGCCAAAATGGCCGCTAGAACATGGATAAAGATAATACCGGGTTTCCCAATCCCCAAAGTAATACGTATCTCTTCGTAAAATTCTATATTAGAAGAACCCACTCTTAACAAAATTAAAACACCACCCGCGACCATTGTTAACGCCGCTAAAACTGCTTCGGCCTGATTAAATTTCCGGGAAATTCCCAGATCATATTTCATTTTTAAATTGTAAATAAAATGAACTACATAGATTAAAAAAAACAATCCAATTCCGATTTCTACTATTTTAAAATTTTCAATAAAGTTATATACTTCTGCCTGAAAATCGTAGTTATCTACCAGTCCGCGTACTTTACCAATTCCCGATAACAAGGTTAGAAATAAAAAGATAAAAATCAACGGGCTTACCCAACTCATCAGCGTACTGACCAGATAACCGATAATCAGAATAAAAGTATTCCATACTTTTCCTTTGCCAACTCCGGGCATCATGTATTCTCCACGGTCGCGAAGGTATCTGATATGGTCCTGATGAAATAAATCTTCGTAAGCCGCTTCCGGCTGGTCTTTTAATTCCCTGGCCCTTTTTTTCAACAAAGATTGCACGTAAGCACCTGTATATCCACCACCAGAAACGGTGGAGAGGTAATCTGCTTTTTCTAAAATACCAAACTTGTTGAGGGTTTTGAGTATTCCGAGATTGATGGTTGCCGATCGAATGCCACCACCAGACAAGGCGATTCCGAAACGTGTATCGTCGATCTGAGCTGCTTCAGCATCACCATTTCTGTGTTTTCTTCTGGCTTTCAGGTGTACATCTTCCTGCTCGATAACCTGATGAAAATTGAGTTTTTTCTTTTTTGACATGGGGCGTAAATTTTCAGTAAGTGCAGGAGAAAAAGAGTCATTCTAAAACTAAACGACGCACCATTGAAGCGAATCATTTTACCAATAGTTACGATATAGGTGAGCGCGACCTTTTGGAAGTAATCTTCGACATCGATTGTTCTACTCAGTTTTAATTCTCAATTTACTTTTCAAATTTAAAGCAATTGATTTACTATTTACTTAGACAAGTAAATTATTTCTTATTTTTTTCTGGAATCTTATCTACCATTTTTTCAGCAAAAGAGATTGCAAAAGTAAAAAACATAATTATGGGAATTCCACAGACACCAAACATAAATATTACGCCAGTAATATCTTCTATAAACCCACCTTGTTCACCTTGTAATACAATTGTTATCATATTTAAAAGGATGAATACTCCCATTACTAGAATCCAGAATTTAAATAAATTTTTTAAAAACTCTTTTGTTTTTATTTTATTATTCTCTTTCATCTTTTTATTATTTAATAATTGAGTAGAACTTCTTTGCATCTAAAACCAGCCGTTCCCACTACCCCAAATTACTAGTAATCAATAGATCTAAATCCGTGTATTTAATACCAAAGCGTTCACTGAGGTACTGATTTGTGAGGGTTCCTTTATAAATATAAATGCCGTGTCTCAATCCTCTATCCTCCTGTATAAGCCTTTCTAAATTTCCACTAGCCCCTGCCCGCATCAAAATAGAGACTAAAATATTACTGACAGCAATCGAAGCAGTACGCGCTACTTTAGAAGGAATATTTGGTACACAATAATGAATCACATCGTATTTAACAAAGGTAGGTCTATCGTGATTGGTCACCTCAGAAGTAGCAAAACAACCACCCTGATCAATACTCACATCAACAATCACCGCTCCTGTTTTCATTTTAGAAACAATCTCTTCGCTGACAATAATCGGCGTTCGTCCCGAGGGGGAATGCATCGCACCGATCGCCACGTCCGCCGTCAATAGTTCTTTTTCCATTTGCATGGGATTCAACGAGGACGTATTTAGTTGACGGCCTACCTGACTTTGTATACGCATCAGTTTAGAAATATTATCGTCAAATATTCGTACTTCTGCACCCAGTCCGATGGCAACTCGCGTCGCAAATTCTGCTACTACGCCAGCCCCCAAAATAACTACTTTGGCACAAGGAACGCCAGATACACCGCCAAGTAATACCCCTTTTCCGCCGTTGGAATTGGTCATCAATTCAGCGGCTGTTAACATGATACTCATCCCCGCTAATTCACTCATAATCCGGACCACAGGAAACGAATTGTTTTCGTCCTTGATATATTCCATTGCCATCGCAATAACTCGCTTGGAACGTAGTTTTTCAATATAGTCTCGGGTAATAATCGGTAAATGCAGCGGAGAAAATAAAATCTGATTGGGTCGCAAATAGTCTATTTCTTCCAGCGTCGGTGGTGCAATTTTAATGATAATATCCGACTTATAAACCTGCTCTTTGCTATAAGCAATGTCAGCACCCGCCTCAGAGTATCGATGATCGGAATAATTGGCTTTAAGGCCAGCCTCTGTTTCTACTACTACCCGGTGGCCGTGATTAACCAGCGTAGCTACGGCAGAGGGTACCAATGCTACCCGTCTTTCCTGCAAGGTTGTTTCCTTGGGAATACCAATAAACATCGTGTTCGATTTCCGCTGCACTTGTAGCACTTCCGTTTGCGTCTGAAGACCACCTTCTGTAAAAATCTTAGGAATAGGAATCCGCTTCTTCTTTTCGTCACTCATGCCGTATTATTTGAATATATTTATATTATCGCTGATGCGAGGTCTACAAAAGTATAATTTTCCGCTTTGAATCTTCAACGATTTTAATTTTAATTTTAAGAACCGCTTCTGGCAACAGAGGAGCGACCAAATCAGGCCACTCGATCAAACAAAGCGCATCTCCGTACAAAAGGTCTTCGATACCAATATCTATCGCTTCATCCAGGTGATTTAAACGATAGAGATCCAGGTGATAAAGAATTCCGTCATTCGATTCATATTGGTTAATTAGCGAATAAGTAGGACTGGTCACTTTTTCCGTCACACCATGATATTTACAAATCTGCTGAATCAAGGTCGTTTTTCCCGCGCCAATTTCGCCAGAAAAAAGCCAGATTTTACGACCTGCCGCATATACTGCGATTGCTTTGGCCACCGCTGGTAATCCAGCCAGATTTTTTACGATTAATTCCATAAGTTAATTCCCTTAGAAAGGTTAAATGTGGGTTGATACACAACAAATTTCGGCTAATTTTTTCCTTTTTATAAGAAAATACTGGTGGGTTGCCATTTCCTGAAGCCAAAAGTGGTGTTTACCTCGTTTTTTTTAATAAAATTTATACCACAAAAATAGGTGTTTTATAGCTGTATTTTCTTGGGTTGTGCTTGGCAATTTTATACCCTGTAACACCGCTTAAACCCGAATAAAATGCGTATTTTTACGACATGGAAGAAAATAATAAAAAAGAAGAAAAAGATCCTAATAAAGGTAATTACGATGCGAATAATATTCAGGCACTCGAAGGACTGGAAGCAGTACGAAAAAGACCTGGAATGTACATCGGTAGTACGGATACGAAGGGTTTGCATCATCTGGTCTGGGAGGTTATTGATAACTCCATAGATGAACACCTGGCGGGACACGCTTCGCTGATTACCACGACGGTCCACCCGGACAATTCTGTTTCTGTAAAAGACAACGGCCGGGGTATTCCAACGGGGATGCATAAAAAATTACAAAAGTCCGCGCTTGAAGTGGTCATGACTGTTTTGCACGCAGGTGGAAAATTTGATAAAGATACTTACAAAGTATCCGGTGGTCTTCACGGAGTAGGTGTTTCGTGTGTAAATGCACTCTCTGGCTATCTTAAGGCAGAAGTACACCGGGAGGGTAAAATCTTTACGCAGGAATATTCTGAAGGTAAACCAACCACAGCGGTAAAGGAATTTGGTACTTCTTCTGAAAACGGAACAACCATCACCTTCAAACCAGATGCGACTATTTTCGAAACGCTGGAATATAAGTACGAAACACTCGCTACGCGTATCCGCGAACTTGCCTTCCTTAACAAAGGCTTGCACCTTGTCTTGATAGACGAACGCAAGAAAGATGAGAAAGGAGAATTTGTCCGCGAAGAATTCATGTCGGAAGGTGGTCTCGCAGAATTTGTGGCTTACCTCGATGAGGGTAAAACAAAACTGATCGACAAACCTATTCATGTAACGGGACGCGAGGATAATGTAGAAGTAGAAGTGGCTATTCAGTACAATACAACATTCTCCGAAAACATCCATTCTTACGTAAACAATATCAATACCCGCGAAGGGGGTACGCACGTAGCTGGATTTCGTCGGGCCGTCAATCGGGAGTTTAAAAAATACGGAGATGACAATGGTTTATTCAAAAAATTAAAGTTCGCTATTTCCGGAGAAGATTTCCGGGAGGGGCTGACAGCCGTAATTTCGGTAAAAGTGCCCGAGCCACAGTTTAAAGGCCAAACCAAGGGAGAACTTGGTAACTCAGAGGTAACAGGAATTGTCTCGCGTGCCGTTGGTGAAATCATCGGCCACTATCTGGAAGAAAACCCCAAACAGGCCAAACGAATTATCGAAAAGGTCATCTTGGCGGCTACCGCACGACACGCAGCTCGTAAAGCACGGGATATGGTGCAGCGTAAGAATGTACTGACGGGAAGTGGACTACCAGGTAAATTATCTGATTGTTCTTCCAAGGATCCAAATGCTTCGGAGATTTTCCTTGTTGAGGGAGACTCGGCAGGTGGAACTGCCAAGCAGGGCCGGGATCGGATGTTTCAGGCGATTCTGCCATTGAGAGGTAAAATACTCAACGTAGAAAAAGCAATGGAATATAAAATCTACGAGAATGAGGAAATCAAAAATATGTTTACCGCGCTGGGGGTAAGCATCGAAGACAAAGAGGAAGTAGGAAAGGTACTGAATATCGAAAAATTAAGATACCACAAGATAGTCATTATGTGTGATGCCGATATTGATGGTAGCCACATTGTTACGTTGATTTTGACTTTCTTCTTCCGGTATATGAAGGTGTTGATTGAGCAAGGATATTTATACATTGCCGCACCACCATTGTACATGGTCAAAAAAGGGAAGCAATTCCGATACTGCTGGAACGAAGAAGAAAGAGCCGACGCGATCGTCGCCTATGGTGGTAGCTTGACGGAAGAAAACTCGAACATCAAGATTCAGCGATACAAGGGTCTGGGTGAAATGAACGCAGAGCAGTTGTGGGAAACTACCATGGATCCAACGGCCAGAACATTGCGTCAGGTAACGATTGATGATGCAGTGGAAGCGGATCGGGTATTCTCGATGTTGATGGGTGACGAGGTTCCACCACGTAGAGCGTTTATTGAAAAAAACGCGAAATATGCAAACGTTGATGTGTAAATATAGAATGCTATTCGCTATTTGCGGCTGGCTTCTTGCTCGCTCAATCGCGTAGATAAAATAAAGTGTAAAAAAAATACTGAAGTCTTCTGGCTTTGGTATTTTTTTTTGAGGCTATTGAAAGCGTTTAACAAGTTGTATCGTTTCAGTTTTTTTGACAAGGGACTAATTTTTTTTCCTAGACATTAGAGTTAATGTACAGTTGATTAGTGATTGGTTAATCAGTCCTTCCAACGCATAGGTATCGCCCTCTAAGGATCAATAAAAGACGGCAGAGAAAGTTGAGTTAACAGATTATTGAATAAATACAATTTCTCACCGCACTACTCTACCCTTCCAGTTATATTCTTTTTTAAGGTTAGCTAACAAGCCAATTCCCGCTACGTAAACAATGTGCATAACTTGTGAAGTCCAAAATGTTTTCAGCAAATCATCCCGATGGAAAAAGCGAGTCATGGTACTTAGTAGTTGATAATCCATAAAAGATTTCACCAAAAACTGAACGACAAAAATCAAAAACATTTCTTTTCCAAAAAAAGGAATTAATAAAAAACTCAAGATAATACTCCAGCAAAAAAAGAAGGTCATCGCCAGTATAAATGTTACTTGCCATTCCGGATAAGCAGCAGATTTGGATGCCCAACGCAATCTCTGACTCACAAAACTATTTAAGTTTGGTTGAGCCCGGGTGAAGGTACAAGCCGCAAGATTTTTTAAATAACCGACACTACCCGGAAATGTGCTGATTACTTTCTGCATTAACAACATATCATCTCCGGAGGCCAATTGATCTATTCCAGTAAAGCCATTGACGGCGGTATAGGCTGATTTTTCGTAGGCGAGATTTGCGCCGTTACACATTCGCATAAAATCTCCCTGTATTCCCGCTCCCGTTATTCCCATCATGCCCTGAAAGTCGAGGGACTGAAATTTTTCCAGCGTATTTTTTTCATGATAAAAATTAACGGGTGCTGCGATAAATTTATACGAATGCGCTTCGTAAAAAGAAACGAGATAATTTAACCAATCGGGACTAACGACACAATCTGCATCCGTGGTAACAATTAGCGTTCCGGTAGCTTGATCAATTGCAGTAGCAATACCTAATTTTTTAAAAGACTGAATTTTGTTTTTATCAACGTGATCTGCGAGGGTGATAATTTTTAGATTGGTGTATCCTAAAGCAGCAGCGATGGTATTTGTCTGATCGGTGGAATGATCATCGACCAGAAGTACTTCATAGAGATCGGTAGGAAAATGCTGTTGACAGACGCTATTTAGACAAGCAGCGATATTTTCGGCTTCGTTACGTGCAGGAATGATGACGGTAACTTTGGTCTTTGGCTGAAAAGAACCAGGGATTTTCCAAATCGGTATCTGATGCCAAAAGTGGAGATAGCGGCGGAGTAAATAGATATAGTAGCCCATCAGAAGAAGCGGGATTAAAAGTAGCCAGTTCATTTTAAATGACTTAGATATGGCCAATCACCGGCTCGATTAATTTCAATTTCTATAACCATACTATTGATGAGCTTCCTATTAAAAAGATTATTTCTCGCAGAGAAATAAAGAACGCAGAGATGCTATGTGTATATCTTATAATCGCCATTCCTTAGTGAAAAAGCTACCCTTATAAAGAGCTCACTAACTAATCAAACAATTGCTCATAATCATCACCTGAGTTTTCCTCCGCTCTGTTTTGACGAATGGGTTCTGGTTTGGCTTTACGCTTTGGTGGCAATTCCAGTCTTTCAAAATCTTCTTGGATGTCTTCTACTTCTTCGTAATCCACTATTTCTCCTTTGGTTTCGACATCATATTTAGAAGCCATTTTTCTAACCTTTTTTCGCAAATATGCTTTACCAAATAAAAATCCTGAAATAATTGGAAAACCAAAAACAGTTAGCATGATCGCCGCAATTCCCATTAACGGATTCTCCTTAAGCATTTTGAAAACCCACTTAACGAAATCAGTGATGACCGTATAATCAATAATAGCCGTAGCAATTAACAAGAAAGGAGCTATAAATGCCAGCGCTTTAAAAATAAATGAAAACACCAGCGATAGTCCCCAAAACACCAAAATTGCGACCAAAATTGCACCAATCGCATTAAACGGGTTTATATCAATTTTTTTTTGAGCCATAATATATATTTTGAGAGAAGCATTCCTAAGACATTCCTAAGAAATGTTGATAAAACTGTTTTTCTTAGATAACTATAAATTTAAGCAATTGTTCTCATAAAATAAGAACGATTAGACCAGCAGCCAGTTATTTGGGACAAATAGGGAGTTTTCCGAGGTTTATTGTTCTACCTGTAAAAATTGCATTTCATACAATTCCCGGTAATGGCCGCCTTCTATTTTTAGCAGTTCATCGTGCGAGCCATACTCAAGAATACGACCTTTGTCCAATACCAGAATGTTATCGGCGTGTCGAATCGTAGAAAGCCGATGCGCGATGATGATCGACGTTCGTTTGGCAATCAGCTTTTCAATCGCGTACTGAATAACAGATTCTGTCTCCGAATCAATCGACGAAGTCGCCTCATCCAAAATAAGAATATCAGGATTAAAAACCAGGGCGCGGACAAAAGAAATCAATTGTCGTTGTCCCATTGACAAGGTACTACCCCGCTCCATCACATCGTATTGGTAGCCACCAGGAAGTTTTTCAATAAACTCGTGCGCCCCGATTAGCTTCGCTGCCGCTAATACTTCCGCTTTTGTAATCTGTTCATCGCGTAAAGTAATATTATCGTATACTGTTCCGGTAAAAAGAAAAACATCCTGCAAGACTACCGCGAGGCGATTGCGCAGTGCGTGTAATTCGTAATCCCGGATGTTGACTCCATCAATTTTAATAGTTCCTTTTTGGGTTTCATAAAAACGGCTAAGGATATTAATAATGGTAGATTTGCCAGAGCCCGTACTTCCAACGATCGCTAATGTCCGTCCGGCTTCGATGGTAAAGTTTAGATCTTTGAGTACATAATCTTCCTCCAGATAAGCAAAAGAGACTTCTTTAAATTCGATCTGACCTTTAATATTATCTAATTTTTTTGTTCCTTTATTTTCAATTACCTGATCCATATCCAAAAGGTTGAATACCCGTTCGGCCGCGACCATTCCCATTTGCAGGGTATTAAATTTATCCGCCAACATTCGAATCGGTCGAAAAAGCATGGACAAGTAAATTGGAAAAGCAATCAGGACTCCTAAAGAAATTTCTCCACTGATTACTCCTCTGGCACCCCACCAAACCATCAGACCCAACGCCGCGGCTGAGATGATTTCTACTACCGGAAAAAATATGGCGTAGTATAAAATTGCCTTGAGGTTGGCGCCGGTGTACGCACGATTGATCTCTTTAAATTTTTGCATCTCGTCCGCCTCCGCATTGAAAATCTGGACAATCCGCATCCCTGTAATTCGCTCTTGCAGGAAGGCGTTCATTTTTGAAATCTGTGTTCTAACCCTTTGGTAACTGGCCTTTACTTTTTCCTTAAAAATATAACTAGCGAGCATTAAAAAAGGCACGACAGTAATACAAACCAGCGTCAATTGCCAACTCGTATAAAGCATGACGGTCAGAACTGCTACGAGGGTAAACATATCCGCAATGATGGTAATGGCTCCTTGAGAAAAAACGGTATTGATTGTTTCAATATCGTTGATCGTTCGGGTGGTGATGGTACCGATCGGAGTTTTATCAAAAAAATTGAGTCGCAGGTTGGTAATATGTTTGAAAACCCGAATTCGTAAATCCCGAATGACCGATTGTCCAAGCCAGTTACTGGAATAAATAAAAAGGTAATTCATCCCTACTTCTACCAATAAAACACCACAAAAAACAAGGGCCATCATCCCCAATCCATCCAGATCATACTTAAAAATATAATCATCTACCATTCGCTGAATCAGGTAAGGCCGCAATACTGCCAGAGGAGCCAGCACTACGGTTAGCGAAGTGGCCAGTATAAAAATTTTACGATAAGGCGTGGCCAATCGTAAAATTCTTCCCAATAATTTATAATCTATTTTGTTCTGATCCATAAAACGAGCGCAAAGATAGTTGTTTTATCAAACAACAAGAAAGCCCGATGGTTTTAAGGTTTAATATTATTGGATGGGAAAAGATATTTGGTCACGATCACAAAGAAGGTAGTTACATTTACAGTAGTTGCGCCAACCAGTCCTAGTTGAACGGGGTCGGAAATATTCAACAATCCCATTCCACAAGTTATAATTATTCCGACAATACTTATTAACCAGACCAGCACCATCAGAAAGATCCAGAAAGCGTACCGTTTTCTTTCTTTGATATCCTGATAAGCGCTTAGTACCAAAGCCCGCTTCGCCTCCAGATCATAGTCCTCGATCTCTTGACGACTAAGATCCGTTTCTTCGGAACTTACTTGTTTGACCATTTTTTTCATGGCCTGTTCGACACTTTTTTTTTCTTCTTTAAAATCCATGCGAAAAATTGAGCACTTTAGGTAAGGAATGAGTTAATAACAAATTGGTTCTATAAATATTCTTCTGTACCTTTAACTCGTCTGGTAAATTTCTTGAAAGTATTGTTTAATTAATTCATTTCTCATAGGTATTCCTCGGCGTAGATCGCCTTCGTGTCCCTGACGCACCTGATCCCACGGTGAGTCTTTGAGATGGGTGATATTTGACAAATGAATGGGAGAAAACTTTTTATAAGTACTCCAGATAAAATCCAGGAATTCGATTGTTTCCGCACTCAGTGTTTCATCTCCTTCGTCCGTGTCCTCGGTAATTGTGGCGTTGCCGTATGTTTTATAAATATGATAAATCGCCGGAATGACGGGACCGTAAGTCCAAGCCTGAACGTCTTCTTGGATCAGTGGCTTGTTAAAAAAAGCCAAGTGCCATCCATGCGCAAAGTAGATGAGCTTTTGCAGCTTCATCGGGCTAACGGTTATTTTCTCCAGTAACCCTTTTCTAATAAAAAAATTAGCTATGGTCAATGCGCTGTACATAAAAAATGGTTTTGAATAGGAAACCTATATTAGAACTTGTTTAAGATCGGTAATATCGTTTCACTTACAAATATAAACATATTGTTTCAAATAATAACATTTTCACCTATAAACGTTATGAACGTTGTTTAAAATAGCTCACCTGGCCGTAAAATGATCTTTTATTTGTGCAAATAATTATTCTTGAACAACTTCATAATTTACCTTCGTCGGCAAAACTATAATATCCGCGCTCTGAAATAATCAGGTGATCCAGTACCTGGGTATCCAGTACTTTGCCCGCTTCTTTGAGTTTACGAGTCAACGAAATATCCGCTTGACTGGGCGTTAATCCGCCGGAAGGATGGTTATGAAAAAGCATGATGGAAGAGGCCGTTTTAGCTACTGCTTTTTCGAAAACCATTTTCGCATCTACCAATGTTCCTGACACACCGCCACTGCTAATCTTTTCCCGACTAAGAATACGGTTGGCACGGTTGAGTAAGAGTATCCAGAATTCCTCGTGTGGCAAATCCTGAATTATGGGCGCCATTTCCCGGTAAGCATCCTGGCTACTACGAATCTGTGGCTTTTCGCGTAGATCAGAAAGCTGGCGGCGACGGCCTAGTTCCAGGGCGGCAATAATGCCGATGGCTTTGGCTTCACCGATACCTTTAAATTCTTTCAGATCGGTTACAGTACTTTTACCCAATTCGTTCAGATTATAACTTTTACTCTGGAGAACCAATTGCGCTAGTCCGACTGCTGATAATTCTCGGCTACCGGAACCCAGTAAAATGGCAATGAGCTCGGCATTGCTTAAATTTTGCTTGCCTTTTTGTAATAGTTTTTCGCGGGGGCGATCGGCTTCGGCCCAGGCTTTGATGGATATTTTGTTGATGTATTGGGTCATGTTTTTTTTTATTTTTGAATAGATTGAGGGCAATAAGAAATGTTGATTCAACCGATAATTTCCATACGATAAAACTCAAAGGATGTACTTTTCCTCTAGTCTAAGCTTTACAATACGGGCCTGGATGGCGGATTCTTTTCTACCTAGAATTTCAGATAATTCAGTGAGGTTTTTTTCGTCTGCAAATTCAACTTCTAACGTTTCTTCCGCTTCTTTTGTCCAGGCTTTAAAAGCATTTGGAAAGGTTTTTTGCGCTTCTTTGACTTGTGCTTCCTTTCCCGTTTTTTTGAAATTAATCACGGAACGCATCAAGGCCATGGAGAAGTCTTTCATTTCATTTTCAAAAACAGTAATTCCTTTGTTTGTAAACTTTCCTGTTTTGTCTTTTTTAGAAATATTAATATTCAGGTAACTGGCCCCTTTTTTAGTTTGTCTGATATTGAAAAAGTAAGTACGGTCACCAGCGTAAAAATAGTTGGAGGGAGTTGTGGAGGTATTCATAATCGTATGTTTTTAAATGTTGGAAAAAGAAAGAAATAAAAGCTACCGGATAAAAGTTTAGGAACCAGCCCGGTAGTTTTGAAAAATTAAACGGTTGCCGTAGCGTATTTTGGATCGAGTTTTAGTTTCTCGATTCTGGCTTTGATCGCATTTTCGTTGCGACCTAATTCTTGCGCAATTTCAATGACCGCCGTTTCTTTAACATAAAAATCAGTGAGCGTTTTATCTTCTGCTTTTGACCAGGGAGAAAAAGCGTTGGGATATTTTTCGCGGGCCGTTTCGATGATGGCTTCGCGGCCCGTTCGTCGAAAGTTGATCATGGCTCGCATCATTCCTTCCCCAAATTTTACTATCTCGTTTTCAAAGACTGTAATCTTGTCGCGGTTATACGTTCCGTCTTCCTGCTTTTGGGTAATGTTAATGGTGAGGTAGGCATTGCCTTTTTCAGATTGCTTGATATCGAAAAAGAAACTACGGTTACCAGATCTGATGAGTTCGGTGTGCAATGGTTTGGCTTGCATGTTTTTGAATTTAAAAAAAAGTTTGAAATAAAAGTGTCGGTACTTAGATGCTCAAACCCTGGAAATTCCATAAAAATTTTTCAAAAAAAATTTACACCTAAAAATAAAAATGCCGCAACTCGTTGATTTACAACAAATTGCGACAAAATATTTTTTTAATAAAATCTTATAAACGATTAAAGTACTTGACAAGATTATATCCTATAAACTATACCCTATCGCATAATCACCAACTTCTGAGAGATTTTTTTACCTCCTGTTTCCATCACTACCAAATAAGTCCCGATCGCCAAATCACCTACCTGCGCATCCACCGAATGATTCCCGGCCATCTGCGCTGAAGTTTGTTCAATACTTTTCACTTGTTTACCATCCAGCGTATAAAGTCCCAGATTAAAATCTGCGCTAGCCGGTAAATAATAACTAATCCGTACTTCATCATTTACCGGATTTGGTACCGGGTTATATAACTTTACAATATTGTCAATAGAAATATCCTTGATACTGGTTAACTCATTACCAATCTCGATCAGTTCGTCCCCTTCCTGATAAGGTACCCAGTTGAGTGCGATGATGTACATTTCGTCGGTCGTACTTTCTCCCCACGAAACAAAAGCCGGAGGGTTATTTGGATTCAGTGGATTGTCAGCCGTATTATCATAAGTCGCTAGTACATGCATGGTTGATCCACTCGGTATTTTTTTCATTCGATCAAAAGTATAAGCACCTTGCCAGTTAAAATCCCAATCATCAATCTTGACTAAGTTGATCGTATCATTGGTGGGCGTTACCGCAAATACTTCCCAGTTGCGGCAAAGTAAATGTGCGTGTGGGTAGATCGAAAATAAACTCATATCCTGATTGACAGGATATCTTCCGTGTAAAGATTTCGTTTCGTTGGGTTGCATAAAAAATTCATTCCAGCCATTCGGTAAAATATTTGGCAAGACTAAACTCAGCTGGATCGGACGCTGAATCGGATCACTGGATTCTTTAAAAAAGAGATTCAATGAAGATTGATCTGACTCCGCCGTTGGCGTCGGTGCGTAATGCACTTGCACCAGTACATCCGCTCCTGCGGGCAAGACCTCCCCAATGCCTTGTGGATACGGAATGGTCTGAATACCCGGTGTATATCCGGTACTGAAATCCGGAATTCCAACGCCAAAATCTCCGTAAGAAAAATATCCATATTCAGGTGTTTGAGCATCCATTTCGGCACCAGCCCCCGTTTCGTCAAAAGCGATCAGGGCGTGGTGTACAATTTTAGAATTACCAGGTCGGAACTCAATAGCAGCCAGTTCGCGATCCTCTGTTTCGCTGGTAGGCAATACAAATACCCGATAGTCATCTTCGTTATTTCCTTGTACCGTATAAGATTGGGTCATATTTAAAACCAGGTCTGGTGTACCCAACTGAGATCCGTCGGGAAATTCCGGGAGCGGTGGTTCGTTGGCTGGATCACCCTGAGGGGTTCCGTTGTCTACCCAATTTTTGATGAGCAATATTTCTTCATCACTCAATCCTTTTTCTCCTACGAAAGTGCTGTAGTCGCGATCTGGTTTCCAGGGTGGCATATATTTTATCTCCGTAACGTAGGCGATGGTTTGCGCCCACTGACTCACCTCGGTATAGTTGGTCAGGGGCATCGGTCCGATTTCACCCGTACGGTGGCAGGTGGTACAATTGTTAAAAATAATCGGCGCAATATCTTCACTGAAGGTTTGAGCAGAAAGAAAATTCAGCGTAAATAGAAAGAGAATTAACAGTATGAGTCGTTTCATAACGTTTGATTTTTTTGTTAAAATTACGGCATTTATTTCAGCCGGGGCTTTAGAGTTTATGTATAGAAAATTTGTATGGGAATCAAATGACCTTTTCTCCCTATACAAAATCTCCAGACATAAACACTTTTAAAGCTAACCATTTTAAGAAGAATATAGTCTGGTAAACCGGGGTTTTAACTTCCTTGATTCTGAAGTTGTTTTAGATAAAGCTTGCACTTAAAGCTGCTATATTGTATCTTTATACTTCGTATATGATTTTTTACCCCCAATCCAGATCATCTTTCCACCCCGAGACACCTACTATTTCCAACAAAATATCCTTAGCCAATAGCTGAGACTGACAACGGTTAACCCAACTGAGCAATCAGTTGTATTTATACTTAAACTTTCTATTCATCGCAAAACAACAGCAATGATACGTCTGTCATTAGTTATTTATAGCTGACAAATTTTGACAAGCTATTTTACTTTGAACCAATTATAATAAACATACCATGAATTTAATTTACCTACGCAAAAGTCTCTCTTACGGAGCGCTCTGTTGTTTCCTTTTTTGTAACGCTTCTGCTTCTGCGCAAGACTGGCAGGTTTCCAACGAAGAAGTATTGACCGAAATAAAAAACGGTGAATATAATATGGCTTTGGAGAAAGCCAAGTTTTCCCATAATCTGGCGGAGAAACAATTCGGTAACGCCCACGCCAACTATATTTGTAGTCTACATAATTTGGCCAGCGCCCGATTTATGCTGGGACAGACCGAGGAGGCGCGATCTATCTATTTACAATCTATTAAAATTGCGGCAGCCAAATATGGTCAAAAGGATGAAATTTTTGCGATTGGTTTACACCGACTCGCAGATTTACAACAAAGCACTGGTAATTTAAAAATAGCGAAAACATTATACGAACAGGCATTGCCTATTTTGGAAAACAAGGATGGCGTCAGCAGTGAACATTACGTTACCTGTATAAAAAACATAGGAACACTCCATCAAAAAATGGGTAGTAATTTACAGGCGGAAGAATCGCTGGTAAAAGCTATTGAGATTTATGAAAGTAAAGAACAATTGGATGTAGATGAATATTCTACAAGCTTACACGATCTTGCAAATCTATATACGAGCACCTGGAGATACGATGAGGCAGAAGCACTTTACAAGCGTACTATGGTTTTGCGTAGTGAGGAGTTTAGCGTACTTCATCCGGACTACGCAGAAGTTTTACACGACTTGGGTAGCCTTTATGAGATTCAGAAAAAATACGACGAGGCAGAAAAAATGTATCGGGAAGCACTGAAAATTAAAGAATCAAAACTGGGTCGTGCGCACCCCAGTTATATTCGAAATATGGAGGATCTGACGCAGCTGAGTCAGGTGAAGTAAGGCCTATAACAAGCTTGTTACTGTTTAACAATTCACTCGTAAAAAGTTCTTTCGATGCTTTTTACAAAGTCCAGTTTAGCAGTTTCTATCAAAGTACTTTTCCAGTGCTCCTGGCTGGTGGTACCGATGCACAATTGCTCGGCGCGGGTACAACCGATACGTCCGCGACTTCTATCGGATATCTTAATTTCAGGATTTACCTTTTTAATTATATTGGTGTATTCTTCCGAGCGTGGAATGCAAAATTCATAGTCTACCGAGACCTTACCAGAGACCGGGCCAATCAATCCCCGCTCATCGATTTCATTTAGATCAAACTTTATTTTTGACATCGTTTCTGGACTGGCTTCGGTTCCTTTGGGGGTGTTGCAGGCCAGGAGGAATAAAAGGGAGAATGTACAAATTTTTAAAAACATAATTATTTTTTTAAGGAATGGCGATTAAATAGATTGAGATAAAAGGCGAAATATTTTTTCATCAATCAAGGCGCTAAAATGGGCGTTATGCCTAGTGCTTCCGGAACTAAATTTCTATGTATAAAGGTTAAGGGTGCTCGATAGATCTGATGGTGTGTTTATTTCATAGTATTTAATAAAGTAATTTAAAATTCATAAATATACTATTTGTAAATAATTGTTAATCAGTTTATTGGTTAATCAGTAGTCGGTCAAATATTAGGTAATCCTGATGTAAGATCGCAACCAAGATAGTTACGTTCGCATTGCGTACTATGTGACTGATCCACCGATTAACTAATCAACAACTTAGTGCCGAAGGCACTAGTGCCCCAAGCACTAAATAACTGGGTATATTGATCAACGTAGGAACAAGGCATTGCCTTGTTCCTACGTTGATCTTTAACTTAAATTTCTCTACCGTCTTTTTTGAGTTTTCAAATACTTTAGAGTGTGATACCTATGCGTTGGGAGAACCGATTAACGAATCACTAATCAACTGTTCTTAATGTCTAGTAAAAATTAACAATTTGAAATACATACTAATTTAGTACCCGAACCACTACTGCCCCAAGCACTACCCATTCACTAATTCTTCCACCAATTTTCCACCCCGCAATTTAATTACCCGTTGTGTTTTAGCGGCCAGTTCCAGATCGTGGGTCACCATCACCAGAGTCGTACCTGCTTCTTTATTGATTTCAAAGATAAGATTTTCTACCGTGGCGCTGGTGGCTTCGTCCAAATTACCAGTAGGTTCGTCCGCAAAAAGGATGGCCGGTTTATTGGAAAAAGCCCGGGCCAGCGAGATTCTTTGTTGTTCTCCTCCCGACAGCTGCGTGGGATAATGGTCGTGACGATCCGCCAGACCTACGCGCTCCAGCAACTCCATACAATCTTTTCGAATCCCTTTCATGCCCCGTAATTCCATAGGTACCATCACATTCTCCAAAGCAGTAAGAGTCGGAATGAGTTGAAAATTTTGAAAAATAAAACCAACATTTTGGTTACGAACCGCAGCCCGCTGATCTTCACTCAAGGTATCCAGATTGTGACCATTCAGGATCACCGACCCACTCGTTGCACGATCCAGTCCAGCACATAAGCCGAGTAGAGTGGTTTTTCCACTTCCCGAAGGGCCAACAATAGAAAAGGTTTCGCCGGGTTGAATCGCAAAACTTACGTTGTCCAATACGGTGAGCGGTCGAGCGTTACTTTGGTAAGTCTTGGTTAAATTTTCTACGACGAGCATGTGCAGTATATTAAAGCTGTTTAAAAATGAATTGGGAAATATCATCAGCAGTATCATTTCAAATAATTTCTTGCTGTTTCCTATTTGCCCTCTTTATCGCGATCAAATGAAAAAACCCGACTGGATTGAATTCCGGTCGAGCTTCTAAGACAAATAATTGCCTTATTTGTTTTAAAATTCTGCGCTACCCGGCGTTCTCGGAAAAGGAATTACATCCCGAATATTGGTCATACCCGTGATAAATAAAACCATTCGCTCAAATCCCATTCCGAATCCAGCGTGTGGACAACCACCAAATTTTCGTAGTTCTGTGTACCACCAAAGTTCTTCTTCGTGAATATCCATTTCCGCCATTCGCTTTTGCAGCTTGTCCAGTCTTTCTTCTCTTTGCGAACCACCGATTACCTCACCAATGCCAGGAAATAATACATCCATAGCCGCTACGGTTTTCTCATCTTCGTTCATCCGCATATAAAATGCTTTGATGTCCTTTGGATAATCAACAACAATGACTGGTTTCATGAATTTTTTTTCTACCAACCAACGTTCGTGCTCTGACTGTAAGTCTTTCCCCCACTCCACCTCGTATTCAAATCTGCCTTTTTTATATGGCTTGGAATTTCGTAGAATATTAATCGCTTCGGTATATGTGATTCTTTCAAAATCATTGTCTACCACAAAACGCAGTGTCTCAATCAATCCCATTGGACGACGCTCCTCTTTTTTCATGTTCTTCTCCAATTTCGCAATTCGGTCATCCAGTACTTTTAGATCGTCCGGATAATTGTCCAATATATAGTTGATTAGATATTTACTGAAGTCTTCCGCCAGATCCATATCGTCGTGAATATCTGCAAAAGCCACTTCCGGTTCAATCATCCAAAATTCTGCGAGGTGACGAGAAGTGTTGGACTTTTCAGCTCGAAAAGTTGGTCCAAACGTATAAACTTTACCAAGTGCCAGCGCCGCAATCTCTGCCTGTAGCTGTCCCGATACGGTCAAGTTGGTCGCTTTACCAAAAAAATCTTTTTTATAATCCACCGCTCCATCTTCATCTACTGGTGCTTTGTTGGTTTCAAAAGCAGTGACGTGAAACATTTCACCCGCTCCTTCGGCATCGCTACCCGTGATAATCGGGGTGTGCATATAATAATAACCTTTGTCATTAAAATATTTATTGACCGCGTAAGCCACCGCATGTCTGATACGGAAAACCGCGCTGAAAGTATTCGTTCGCATCCGGAGGTGTGCCTTCTCACGGAGAAACTCCATCGTTTGTGCTTTGGGCTGCAAAGGATAGGCTTCTAAATTTGTCGCTCCAAGAATTTCAATCTCTTCTGCCTGAATCTCCATAGATTGGCCGGCACCCTGAGATTCTACTAATTTTCCAGTGATTGCCAGACAAGCATGAAAACCGATTCCTTTTACGATAGATTCCGGAAATTTTTCCAAATCCAGCACTACTTGTATATTATTAATGGTAGAACCATCATTAAGCGCAATAAATCGGTTGCTACGAAAGGCACGCACCCATCCTTTGACAAGAATAGATTCGTTTAGTGTTGGGTTCTTTAAAACCTCGGCAATTTCAATTCTTCTTTTCATATCTATTTTTAGTAATTCTTTGACTGGCGCGAAAATAATAAGAATATTTTAGAGGGTGTCTAAATTTTCAGGATTGTGTAAAATTGAGACCACCTCTAAAGTACGGGTAAACAATCAGTTAGAATCGCACCGCCCTTTACTACGGGCGCTATTGTTAGAAAGATGCAAAAATTTGTTTGCAAAACCTTACTTATTTTGGAATAGTTCCTTATATTGGAAAGTAAAACGGATTAGATATCAGTTGATCCTCATCCCTAAATTATACATACAAACAGAAAACAGTATTTAAGATGTCAAACCAATCCTCTCCCGGCCGACCTGCTAGCGAGACTTCTTCCGAATATTTTAGAAAATATATTGATTTAGTGCCAGAAGGCAACATCGTTTATTTTCTAAAAGAACAAGAAAATACCGTAGCAGATTACTTTTCCAAACTTTCTGTAGCGGACTGGGATATAAGTTATGCTCCTGGCAAATGGACTATGAAGCAAAGTCTACTGCATATTATTGATGTAGAAAGAGTATTGGCCTACCGAGCATTGGCCATTAGTCGGGGAGAACAGACGCCGCTTCCTGGATTTGATCAGGATATTTACGCTGCAATCGGGCCTGTGAATCACCGATCTGGTGCATCTTTAGTTACAGAGTACCGTACGGTAAGAAAAGCCAGTGTCAGCCTATTTGAAAATATGACCATGCCTGATTTTAATCGACTGGGAACTGTCAGTAATTATCCTGCTTCGCCGCTCGCTCTTGCCTACATTATTGCTGGACACGAATTACACCATTTGCATGTTTCAGAAGAAAAGTATGCTCCTTTTTTTGCATAGGAAATAAACCAAGGGATGAGGATTAAATAACTATCCATTCTGACTGATTTATTTAAAAAAAACTTGATGTCCAAAATAAAAATAGAAATACCCGATACTTTCAACTTTCAGCTTTGTCTTAACTACCTAAATCAATCTCCGCTGGAAATTATGCATCAGGTAAAGAAAGATCAAGTTTACAAACTGATGTTTTTTGCGGGAAAGCCGGTGGTTTTAAAAATAAAACAAAAGGATAATTTTCTGATTGCAGAAAACCTGAACGGTGGAAAGCTCAACGTAGCCTGGAAGCACGCAATTCATAATTTTGTGGTTGACTGGTTTGACCTTAATCGGGACTTGAAGCCTTTTTATAAGATGGCCGCCAACGACAAGATACTTAGTGAGGTAATAAAAAATTACGATGGCTTACGGTTGATGGGAATTCCTGATTTATTCGAAGCCCTTAGCTGGGCTATTTTAGGTCAGCAGATTAATCTCCGTTTTACCTACCAACTCAAGGAACGACTGGTCAAAAAATATGGTAAATCATTTAAATACAAAAACAATACTTATTACGCTTTTCCTGATCCGGAAAGAATCGCAAAACTATCACCCGAAGATTTACGTCCTTACCGGATTTCACAACGTAAAGCGGAATATCTGATTGGAGTCGCAAAAATAATAGCAAAGGGAGGACTTGACAAAGATGCTTTACTAGCGCTTTCTCCGAAGGCAGCCAAAGCCCAGTTAATCAAAGTCAGAGGAATCGGAAACTGGACCGCCAATTATGTAATTATGAAATGCTTGCGTTACTCAGATGGATTTCCAATGAAAGATGTAGGTCTTCATAATGCACTTAAATTACAGATGAATCTTGCTACTAAACCAAGTCTTGACACCATCCGAAAAATAAGCACAAACTGGCAACCCTGGCGCGGTTATGCTACTTTCTATCTTTGGCAAACCTTACAGACAGCTCAATAATTTATAGCAAAAAATTCCTTTTATTTTATCAACATTCCTAAGAGACATTTGCGGGTTTAGGGCTACTCCTTCAATCTGGAAGGTTAAAGTGGAAGAAATGTCCAATAGTATCACCTTTCGTCAGTAAACTGATTATTAATTTACCAATCTTTATTTTTTTTTCGCAAAATTTTCAACCAAGTTGGGTAATTCGTGTTTCCCTAGCAAGAATATCTACACGATCATCCAAATAGGCATCGGATTGATAAGTTGATATTCTAATTAAGGGTCTAATTGGTTGGTAATCAATTTTTTGTTTTAAATTAAACAATACTCACCCTTATATTCAATATGGAAAGTAGCCTGTTTTATACGAAGTAGTCCGGTTTTATTACCGGATTGCTTTAATTAAGCGGCGTAAGATTTATTTCTTACGTCGCTTTTTTTATTATAAACTTAATTAATATTTGTTTATATTTACACCGTAATCCCGCGAAAATCCTGGTTAGTATGCAAATATTACGAGATTTCCGATTACAAAGGAATGTTCTGGTACTACTTTACTAACTACATCTCATACTTGATAATAAACGATGCACAACAATCTCTAGTTGATTGTATCGCATCTTCTCCACCTGACGCTACCAGTCTTCCATACCTAAGAACCGCCACATAACACATACTTCAGAGGACAACTGTTCGATGACCCTATTTTACTATTTGTCCTGGACAAATAGCGTGAACATATTTAAAATTGTTACTAAAAATCCTATGTTATGCAACGAATTTTACTAATCCTGTGCTTTGTTCTTACCATCCCCATTCTAAATGTACTCTACGCCCAATGTGACGGCGGAAGAATCACTACGGACCACGGTGCAACTACTGCGTATGCTTGTGTCAATGACAACGAAGCTGACTTCGTTTCCTTTTCCAATAATAGTCTTGCCATGACCGATTACGTTTACGTAATTACCGATGCGGACAATACGATTCTTGGAATTACCGATGATGCTTTTGCAGATTTTGAAGGCGCGGGTATTGGAGACTGTCGCGTATGGGGATTATCTTATACTGGCGAACTAGTCGCAGAAATTGGAGACAATGCTGCTACCGTTGATCTGGCCAGTGAATGTTTTGACCTTACGGAAAATTTTATCACCGTCGTACGCCGCGAACTTCAGCAAAGTGATCTTATGCTGCTTTCCAGCGGACAAAATAACCTGGTAAATATTAACGACAACAATAATGCGATGGTCATGGTGACCAACCTGAACGGAATTTCCGAAAACTATATTTATATCTTACAACGAACCAACGGAAAAATTATCGCGATCAACGAGACCGGTACTTTTGATCTGGCAACGCAAGTTCCAGGGACCTACTTTGTTTTCGGTTATAATTATTCTGGTAACGTTTTATTGATGCCAGGTAATAATATTAGTGGCAATATGCTTTCTGATGGTTGTGTCGTCAAAAGTTCCAATCTGATTACTATTCATAAATCCAGCAACTCCTCTGTTACCGGATGTTTGGCTGACGGTGCTACCGTAAGGACTAGAGACGGAGAGACCATTGCTTACGCCTGTGTTGACAATGGAGAAAATGATTTTCTGGGATTTGAGAATACCAGTATTGCTGGCGTTCGTTACCGATATTTGATTACGGATGAAAATAACATTATTATTGGATTACCAGAAACGGGCTTTGCAGATTTTGAAGATGCTGGAACCGGAGATTGTCGAATTTGGGGAATTTCTTTCCAGGGGCAACTGACCGCCGAGACGGGAGATGAACTTGTCGGTACTATGTTAGCAGATGGCTGCTTTGACCTTTCGGATAATTTCATTAACGTCATTCGCCGCGAAACCGAAGAAACCGAAGTTAGTCTTCCGGACGGATCTACGAACGTGACAATTAATGACAATGCCGCTGCCAGTTTTGATTTTATTAATGATGGTGACAACGATGCAGACTTTGTTTACGTCATTACCCGCTCGGATGATAAGATCGTCGCCATTGTTGACAGTACTTATAATTTTGCTTCCGAAAAACCCGGAAAATATTTTGTTTACGGATACTCCTATATTGGTGAAATTCAGTTTAGCATCGGAATGCGGGCTAGTGGATTAATCTCCGATGGATGTTCTGTAAAAAGTGATAATTTTGTTTTTGTACGGAAGAATACAGCGTCGGCTCCCATGCCTCCCAGTTGTATGGTAGATGCAGGAACGCTTTCGACTGAGCAACCGATGGTAACGCTCTCTAATGGCATTGCAAATATTGTCGCTTCTCCAAATGGAGACGCAGTAGTAAGCGGTGATTTTGATCAGGTTTATGTGCTTACTTCCGGTCCGGAATTGACCATTCGTATGATCAGCCCGGCACCCTTGTTTACAATCATGCAAGCGGGAGAATATCGTATTCATACCTTGATAGCAGAATTAAATGATCCTGGCAGTCCTGACTTTTTTGATGGATCAGGAATTGTACCAGGTGTTTCAACGGCCGGAGATGTGCTGGCAGCAATCAGTGCGCAGGAGGTTTGTGCCGATCTGGACGCTATGGGTGTACAGATTACCGTTGTCGAAAATACAGCTTGTGAAGCAGCGCCAGGATTGTTATTTGCAGATCCATCTGAAGTACCTCAACAGTTTTTGACTTTTATCTCTGCCAATGAACTGATTGCACCGATCGTTCCCAATGGATATGAAGTGACTTACTTTGCCGCAATAGGCCCGGATAAAACGATTGTACAAATCGCAGATGCACCCGCATTCATTGTAGAAGAAGCTGGCACTTATAATATTTTTATGCTGGTCGCAGAAACATCTGATCAGTTAAGTCCAGACTTTTTTGATTTAAACTTTGTAACGCCTGGCATTACCACCTTTGAAAATTTATCGTTGCTAATTGATCTCTCTGGTGTCTGTGCTGGACTAGATGCGTTCGGTACCAATATTACAGTGACCTCTGGCGAAAGCGCCTCTACTCACACAGCAGATAATCATAAAAACAATTTAACCGTCGGTACATCCGAAATTATTGTTTATCCCAATCCAACGATGCATCAGCTAACTCTTCGTTACCAACTGGCAGATAATAAAATAATAGAAAACGGAAGATTTCAAATTATTGACTTTACAGGAAAAGTTGTGCAAGATGGTGTATTGTCTTTTGAAAAAGGATTAAACGAATGGCAATTTTCAGTAGAAGATTTACAAGCCGGTCAGTACTTTATTAAAGTTGCACAGACCCAGCTTCATATTACAAAACCATTTATAAAAATAGATTAAAGATTTTTCTTATTTACAATTACTTTGATGACCAATGAGAAGCTCCGTCGATTTGATTTCGGAGCTTCTTTTTTTTGTTTTGGAAGGCGTGATCCAGTCAATGCCAATTAAACTTTTACCAATTTCAATGTACCTACCGGCGCTTTAGTCGCCAGGTGAGCAATGTGTTGTTTAGGAACTGGAAAAGGTTTGATAAACCATTCTTGATTTTTAAATTTTGCTGCTCCGTCTTTATAAATTATTTTTTTCGCATCCTCTGTCAAGCCACTTCCTTCTGCTTTTAGAATAGCTTCGCGAATCGTCCATGCCTCAAAAAAAGCACCTTCCTGATCCCGTGCCTGCCGCAGTTGACGAAAAGTGTCTGTATCAAAAATAAATTCATAATCTTCCAGAATGATCGGTTTTATAATTTCTACATCTACCCCGATCAGCCCTTCCGTATTAAAAGCACAAATGACCACATTTCCAGCATGAGAAATATTAAATTGCACGGCGCCCGGCAATTCGGGTTTCTGTAATTTATTATAAGTAAGATCTTTGAGGTCAAACCCTTTTAATCCATGCTCGTCCAGTCCACGCCGCAACATTATTTTACCAAATAGCGCCCGGTGTCGGTCTTCCCACTTTCGGTAGCGCATGATCTTTTTACCCATCGCATTCGGAAATTGCAATAAATAGTCCTCAAAAACGGACGATGAAAGGGGTTTAGAAAAATTATGTACGTAAATCGTTACCAAAATCTTATTTAGTGCGTTATACATGGTAAAGTTACTAAAGCGCTTCGAGGGCTACCGTTCAGTTGGTGAGTTGGTTAATTCATCTTTTCAACGTTCAGACTCAAGGCTTTGTCTCCATGCTTTAAAATAAAAAAAATGAAATATACACTTTTCTTATTCTTTCTACTAAATAGTTTCCATCAGAGTTTCGCTCAGGAGACGTATCAGTGGGCATTTACGCTAAATTTTGATCGTTTTAATGATTTTGACAATGGGCTAGCCATCATCCAAACGGGTAGAGAACGGGGTTTTATTGATACAACCGGTAATATTTTTATTAACCCAAAATTTCACATTATTGATGCCTTTTCAGAAAATGTAGCGAGCGCCGGATTTACCGATTATAAAACAATGGACTCCAGGAGTGGTTTTATCGATCGGAGTGGAAATTTTGTTATTGATCCAGATTACGAAGTGACCAGTCCGATGCAAGAAGGATTTGCCTGTGTCAAATACCGGGGTCTTTGGGGGTATATTACCAATGACGGAAAATGGAAATTATTTCCAAAATTTGAAGAAGCCAATGTATTTCATAAAGGTTATGCCGCCGTCAAAACCAAGGGTAAGTGGGGAGTTATCAACAAACGCGGACAGTTTATTGTGGATAACGATTACGAATACATGCTCAATATATCAGATGATTTATTTGCTACCAAAATTAATGGCCTTTGGGGTTTTTTGACCATCCAAAGCCAGTTTAAAATAAAACCTACTTACTCTTCCGCCCAAAGTTTTCAAAATGGTCGAGCCGTGGTCGAGCAAAACAAAAAATTTGGAATGATTGATCCCACAGGAAAAATGATTATTCCCGCAAAATTTGATCGACTATTTAATTTTACTGCTCAATTGGCCGCAGCCAAACTAAATGGTAAGTGGGGTTATATCAACCTAAAAGGAGAATGGGCAATTCAGCCAATCTATGAAGCAGCTTTTCCTTTTTCTGAAAACCTGGGTCGGGTTAAGAAAAACGGAAAGTACGGCTACGTAACCACCGACGGAACATTGACCATTCCCAATATTTTTGACAGAGCCTACGATTTTAACGATCAACTCGCTCGCGTTTATACCAGTGAGAAAAAAGGTTTTATCCGTTATATTCCACCACCACCGCCGGAAACCGAAGCTGACAAACCCAACGCTGCACCAGAGGAAATTACCCAGCGTTCTATCAAAACAGGCCATCGTATCAAAGTGAAAAATTCTAAAATAACCATCCGAATTTTTGACTATAAAAAAGTAGATGGTGATATCGTTTCACTCAATTTTAAAGGTTCCTGGATTTTAAAAGATTATACCTTAAGTAAAAAGTACCATGAATTTACGATTGACCTCGAAAAAAATCGCAATAATCCCGACCGAAATTATCTGATGCTTTACGCCATGAACCTCGGTCGCAATCCACCTAACACTGCTCAATTAACCATTCTCGATGGACAGGAAGAGCAACAGATTGTACTGGAATCAGATTTAAAAACTTGTGATATTATTTACTTTGACTACTAAGGAATGTTGAACGGTTGAGTTGTTGAAGTCCTGCGCTTGTTGCATCGATTTTTACATAATATTTATTTGGTTAATACTTTTCAATTTGAAATAGCGCGTGGAAAGTATTCAATAAACAATTCAACGATTCAACGATTCAACAAATATGTATATCTTTACTTATCTTTCACAACAACACCTTCAACATGCCTAAAAAGAAATATGAACTCGGACTAATTGGTTTGGGAGTTATGGGTAGAAATTTACTACTTAATATGGCCGACAGTGGTTTTGCCGTCGCCGGATATGATAAAAATAAAGAACAGGTCGATACACTAATGGAGGAGGCCAAAGCCTACGATATGTACGGCGCCAAAAATATTAAAGACTTCGTTCAGTCGCTTGAATCTCCCCGAAAAATTTTACTGCTCGTACCCGCCGGAAAAATAGTGGATTACGTTATTGCAGATCTGCTCCCTTTACTAAACAAAGAAGACATCATCATCGATGGTGGCAACTCTTTTTTTAAGGATACCGAAGCCCGCCAAAAATCACTGGAAGAGAAAGGCATTCACTTTATCGGCATGGGGGTATCCGGTGGCGCGGCTGGCGCACGACTGGGTCCGAGCATGATGCCTGGTGGCAATAAAAAGGCATACAATAAAATTAAAAAAATTATGGAATCCATTGCTGCCAAAGTAGATGGAGAACCGTGTATTACTTATCTGGGACAAGGTTCCGTGGGGCATTACGTCAAGATGGTGCACAATGGTATTGAATACGGTTTGATGCAATTGTTGGGAGAAACGTATGATGTAATGAAGAGAGGATGCGGACTGTCTAATTCTAAAATCGCAGGTCATTTTGCCAAATGGAATGAAAATGAACTGGAATCTTTTCTCGTTGAAATCACCTCCAAAATTTTCAAGAAAAAAGAAAAAGGAGAGAAAAAATATGTAATCGATTTAATCATGGATGCTTCTAAATCCAAAGGAACTGGAAAGTGGACTTCGCAGGACGGAATGAACATTGGAATGCCGATTCCAACAATCGACATCGCCGTCGGCACCCGGTACTTGTCCCGACTCAAAGAAGAACGCATTGCCGCTTCCAAAATCCTCAAAGGAACTTCTTACAAAATAAAAGTTGATGATAAAACAGCCTTTATCGAAAAATTAAGAAACGCACTTTACTTTTCCTTTATTGTAACCTATGCACAAGGAATGGCACTGCTACGCGAAGCTTCGGATGCGTATAAATTTAAACTTGACCTGGAAGGCGTATCGCGTATCTGGCGGGGCGGTTGTATTGTCCGCGCAGCACTTCTGGAAGACTTTAGAAAAGCATACGATCGCGATCCTAAATTGGTCAACTTAATGGTGGATAAGGACATCGCGAAAAAATTAAATAAACTACAAAAAGATACCCGCGAAGTACTGGCCGTTTGTATTCAGTCTGGTTTGCCAATTGCGGCTCTGCTCAATTGCTTATCTTACTATGATAACTACCGCAGCGAACGTTTATCCGCTAACCTGATTCAGGCACAAAGAGATTTTTTCGGTTCGCATACTTACGAACGTATTGATAAAAAAGGTATTTTTCATACGAAGTGGGAAGCGTAGTTTATTCCGCTATCCGTTATTTTCCCTCGAATTTATTTTTACAAAAAAAGATATACAAGCTAAGGATCAATAAAAGTGTTTATATTAAAGAAAAGCTAATCAGCTAATCGCTAACTGGCCAACAAGTAAAAAATATGCTAGATAAAGAAGTCCTAAAACCTACCATCATCGTCATCTTCGGCGGTAGTGGCGACCTGAACGAAAGAAAACTTACCCCCGCATTTTATAATCTTTTTTTGGATAAACAAATGCCCGAAAAATTTGCGATCATCGGACTGGGACGTACCAGTTTTACGGATGCCAAATTTCGGTCAATGCTGGAAGAGGGAGTTAATAAATTTTCTCGTCGCGGAAAAATTGACAAAAAGGAATGGGACAATTTCTCACCAAATATCTCTTATTTACAATCTGATGTTTTTGAACAAAAGGATTACCAGAATCTTGCCAAGGAGATTAAAAAAATTGAAAAGGATTGGGACGAGCATCCCAATGTACTTTTTTACCTGGCGATTGCTCCGGGTCTCATCGAACCCGTAGCAGTCAATCTGGGTAAATCCGGTATTTGTAATGATCCCGATTGTTCGCGCATTGTTGTAGAAAAGCCGTTCGGTCATGATCTGGAAAGCGCTCGAAAACTAAACAAATTGCTCACTGGTATTTTTGACGAAAAACAAATCTATCGCATCGATCACTACCTGGGCAAAGAAGCAGTACAAAACATGCTGGTTTTTAGATTTGCGAATGTCATGTTTGAACCCATCTGGAATCGAAAATATATTGAGCATGTTCAGATCACTGTTTCCGAAACGGTAGGCGTCGGAGACCGTGGTGGTTATTACGATACTTCGGGTGCGTTGAAAGATATGATTCAAAATCACGTTTTACAGTTGCTTTGTTTTGTAGCGATGGAACCACCCGTTTCTTTTAGTGCCAACGAAATCCGTAGTCGTAAAGTAGATGTTTTAAAAGCGATCCGAAAGTACGATACCAAAGAAGTATTCGAAAATACCGCTCGTGGTCAATATTCTAAAGGCTGGATGAAAGGTGATAAAGTAGAAGGTTATCGGGAAAAAGAAAAAGTAGATCCAAAATCCAATACCGAAACATTTGCGGCGGTAAAGTTTCACCTGGACAACTGGCGGTGGCAAAATGTTCCTTTCTACGTACGATCTGGTAAACGGATGCCCGAAAAAATGTCGGTAATTACGATTCAATTTCGTCCCGTTCCGCATCGGATCTTTCCCACCGGTGTAGCCGAAAGTTTACAACCCAACCGGATCGTTATTAGTATCAACCCCGCTACGGGTATCCGCATTCGTTTTCAGGCCAAACAAGTGGGACTCAACATGCGATTAGGGCCGGAAGACATGGTTTTCAACTATAGCGATGCCTACGATAAGCAACAACCCGAAGCGTACGAAACGCTCCTGCACGATGTGATGACGGGCGACGCTACCCTCTTTATGCGCTCCGACGAAGTGGAGGCTGCCTGGGAAGTCGTTATGCCGATCATCAACGCCTGGAAAAATAGTCCAGCCGAATTTCCTAATTATCCCACTAATAGCTGGGGTCCTGAATCTGCGGAACGATTGATCGCGGCGGATGGATTTCACTGGATTACCAATCCGATTGAAGATGGGGAGAAATAACTGACTGACCCTGACCGAAGGGAAGGCAACGTGCGACAGCGCATTGAAGGAAGGCACCGCGAAAGCGGACGGGATGGCCTCTTGAGTTTTTAAACAAACCTTTCTTAACAATTCATTTTTATTAAAAAATTAAACATTTTTTCGTGAAAAAACTTCACCGATTTCATACTTATCAAGACGGGCCAGCCATGGCTGCTGCGGCTACTACCTATTTTGTGGAAACCTGCGCGGCGGTACTTGCCCAAAAAGATAAATGTTCCGTTTGTTTATCCGGTGGAAGTACACCAAAAAGAATGTTTAAATTACTCGCTTCCGACGTTTGGAAAGATAAAGTGGACTGGTCAAAACTTTTTATATTTTGGGGAGACGAACGGTCGGTCCCTCAAGAGTCACCAGATAGCAATAGCGGTGAAGCGATGCGTTTGTTGTTTGATCTGGTGCCTATTCCAAAAGAAAATATCTTTGCGATCAATGGCGCCCTTACTCCCGCCGAAGCTGCCGAAGATTACGAAACCACACTGGAAACTTTTTTTGGCGACCACGAGCCAGTTTTTGATCTTTGCTTTTTAGGAATGGGAGACGATGGACATACTGCTTCGCTTTTTCCGTACACGGACATTATTTACGAAGAGGAATATTGGGTGAAAGAGGTTTTTGTCAAAAAACTGGACACGACTCGGATTAGCTTGACCCCGGAGATCATCAATCAGGCGGCCCGAATTGTCTTTTTGATCGGTGGTGAAAATAAAGCGGCTGTTTTGGAAGAAGTGCTGAACGGTGATTTTAATCCGGAGAAATTGCCTTCGCAACTCGTGATTAGAAGTGGTGCGGAGATTACATTCTTTTTGGATGAAGGAGCGGCTGGTGAGTTGGATTTGGGGGATGTTTAATAAAGTCTGTCTTTTGATTTTTTCAAATAATTTAGAGGGCGATACCTATGCGTTGGAAGGACCGATTAACTAAGACTAATCAACTGTTCTTCAGGTCTAGTGCGTCGGGAACTAAATACCTAACACCTACGCTAAAACATTATACTTTATTCTCAAAATAAAACACTTTTAAAACTTTTTATTTTAAAAACAAGTCCCTATCTTTGCCTTTCATTCTACTATAACACAACGAAATGTACACGACCGAACAACAACGAAAATTTGTCGAG
>Ga0209828_1000404_pt1 | contig 41728 bp, 41 predicted proteins | sample MaitaG_FD_187429 | JGI IMG/M metagenome (GOLD analysis project Ga0209828, IMG submission 187429) | Marine algal microbial communities from Maine, USA - Maine_Asex2 metaG (SPAdes) (version 2) | ecosystem: Host-associated > Algae > Red algae > Unclassified | place: Maine, USA | collected 2015-01-05
CGGTGTGTAGACCGGCGAGATGTGAGTGAGCGCTGAGGTCGTGTTGGGCTGCTTGGAACGCGTCGGTGTGTAGACCGGCGAGATGTGAGTGAGCGCTGACGTCGTGTTGCCGGGGCTGCTAGTTGTTGCGGCGAGAGCGGTTCTGGCGTTTACGGGGCTTGACCTCGATACCGAATAGGTCAGCAATGCCGGGTAGCCGGTGCGCCAGTCGTTCGACGGTGTCGAGTAGCTCATCGTCCTTGTCGGCGTCATCGGGTTTGGTCTCTGGAGCGATCAAACGGCGTATCGGCGATCCCGCAAGCGCCTCGAGGACCATTGTCCATCGATGCGGCTCCTCTTCGGGGCTGAGAGCTTCGTTTGCTGCGGCCGTGAGCTGTTCGACGAGGTCTCCCGGTAGGGGGACCCCGGCTTTGACCGGGCGGCCGCTTTGGCGTAAGGCACGGACGACTCGGCCTTCGGTGAGAGCTTCGCGAAGCTCACGAGACCAGGTCCCATGATCCTTGTCGAGCCGGGCTGCCAGCTTGGAACGTAGGGCAGCCTGCTGGTCGGTCACTGCCTTGTTAGTGCCGAATTCGTCACCGGCCGTCACAACTTTGCGGATCTCGCGCACATCGGCAGTTTCTGCGGCTGCGATCGCTGCATCGGCATTGTCGTGCCACTCGGCGAGTTTGAGCCCTGGAATGAGGTCATCGGCGATGCGCATAATTGGTCCAACGTCGATTGGATCTCGGCCGTCGGCCTGCGCAGCTTTGTTTTGCCTGGCGAGTGCCTGGTAAACGCCGTCGCGGCCTTCGTAGATTAGCTGTTCGCCCACGGGGCGTCGTGGCTCTGGCAGACCAGCAAGCCACGCCTCTCGGTGCGTCTTTTGTGGCTTGAGCGTGTTGCGGCGGTTCTGCCCACGGTTAGGTCCGCCTCCACCGCCGCCTTGGCGTCCACCGCCGTCGCGACCACCACTGTCGCGACCCCGGTTTCCTCGGTCCCTTCCGCCGCCACCTCGACTGTCGCGCCGCCCGCGACCGCCCTTTGAGGCAAGCTGGGTAGTAACCGACTCAGTCGCCGTTTGGGTTCCAATGACTTCGAGCCGCTGGACGGTGTCGACTTTGGCGGCCTTTGGCGCCATCAGCGCGATCAGCTCGGGCCCATCGACGGTGAATTCGGCGTCGGCGCGTAGAACGTCTCCGACCCCTGTGCCGGCGGGCAAAAGGCTGCTCGCGCACACACCCTTGGGCTGCTTTGCGCCAGCGGCGCGCCACGTGTGGGTCCCGTCGCCTCGATCGCTTGTGATCTCGATATCGATACGTGTAGCCATGCGGAATACAAAGCTATCCGACTAGGCCGCTTCTGAAACAGATCATGCACGCAAGAAACCTGTGAGCCCCGCACCTTGAAGAAGCCACCGAGGGCAAGCCCGCCGCAGATCGTCTAGGTAATACAGCTGTCGCGCCACGAATGTGGACCCTGGACGGTCTAGGATCTCGATATGAAGTTGACCCGCACAGGGCCAAATGCTGGTGGTCTACGCAGGCTGGCAACGGCATGCCTTATCCTCCTCGCTCTGGTCGCATCTGCATGTAGCGGTGGTGACACCGAGTCGGCAACCGAACTGGCGGTCAATGATGGCCAACTCGACGCTGGCGTGCCCGCAGATGTAGCGATTCCGACGACGGTGGCAACGACCGGACCCGTAGTGGCGCCATCGCCGGTCCCAAGTCCGACTGCCATAGCGATACCGGAGCCGACGCCGGTATACGGACCAACCGGTCGACCAACCGCCGCCACAGCGGTCAACGTCGTAACTGCGCTGCCATCGGTATCGCGGCCAACGGTGTATGACGGACCCGATGGCAACGTCATCCCAGTCACATACGAATATCTCAACGGATCGGTTGATCAAACCTATGACTGGTTCGTCAACCCAACATTCTTCGGCAATGCGTTGGCGCTCATGGTCGTCGAGGGCAGCGAAGGCGACGAGTGGGCCAAGGTGCAAATCCCAACCCGCCCGATCATGCAAGCGTGGATCAACACAGAAGACTTCACGTGGTCGTCATCTGACTACTACGTCCGGATCGATATTGGCACGAACAAGGTCAAGGTCTGGCGTGGCGACGAGGTGATCGTTGATCAAGTGTCAATCGTCACCGGTGACACAGGTCGCGAAACTCCTTTGGCATCAACGTACGTCGATGAAATCATGCCCGGGCCAAGCGGCGCGTACGGGCCATGGCTGCTGAGCCTTGGCGTATTCAGTGATGCCATTAACACGTTCGGTAGCGCAGGTGGTCTGCCCAAAGTCGCTATGCATGGCACCAACCGTGGTGACCTTTTCGGCCAGTACGCATCGAATGGTTGCATCCGCCTGCCAAACGACGTTATTGCCATGCTCGCTGCTGAGGTACCGGTCGGCACTCGAGTTGACATCATTCGCACGATCTAAGGGTCATCGTCGTAGCGACGGCCCGACGGAAACAACGTTCTGAACTAACGCGCACCCCGTATCCTGACCGTGTGACCGCAGAAATTGAAGAGAATCTCGAACTTCGGCTGGACTTTGAAAAGCTCAGCGGAGTCGCCGCTACCAAACAACCCGTTATCCCAGTTGTCTTGCAGCATGCAGACAGCGGTGACGTGCTGTTCGTTGGCTACGTAAACGAGCAGGCGTTGCAGGCAACGATCGAAGAACGTATCGCCGTTCTGTGGTCAACGAGCCGAAATGAGCTCTGGCGTAAGGGCGCCACGTCGGGTGATGTGCTTAAGCTTGTCGATGTTCGCGTTAACTGCGAACAGAACTCGGTGCTCTACCGGGTGCTGCCCACCAAGGGCGGCGTGTGCCACACCCGAGACGGTGCCGGAGCAACCCGCACTACGTGCTACTACCGAACGCTGGCATCAGCAAGTGATCTCAACTTCGTCAACGGCATGGCCTAAGCCAGGCTCACCTGCGCATGACCGACTTTGGTGCCTCCAAGGCGTCGTCGCCTGACACCGGACTCACGCGCAGCCAACTACTTGGCGCATTTGGCCTTGCGATCGTGGGCAGTGTTGCCCTCGGCATGGTCTCATGGGGTGGCAAGGTCATCTATCCGTTTCGCCTGTTTGCCACGTGGGCACACGAGATGGGTCACGGCATTGGCGGATTGATCACTGGCAATAGCTTTCAAGAGTTAGAGATCTATCGCTCGCTCGGGGGTCAAGCCTTGGTCGGTGGGGCCGACGGATTCTCACAAGTGATCGTTTCCGCACTGGGCTTGGTGGGGCCAGCAATCGTAGGTGCGATCGTAATGGTCGCTGGCAGCAGAGTCGCTACCGCTCCGTATGTTTTGAGCGCGCTTGCTGGCGCTGTCGTCGTATCCGCAGCGATATGGATTCGCAATGGGTTTGGCTTTTTCGCGATGGTGGCCATTGCCGTCGCACTCGGCCTTGTAGCTCGCTTCGGGACGCCGCTAATCAGGGTCATGGTCGCCCAGCTGCTTGCGGTGCAGATGGCGTTAGCGTCCTGGTCAAGTCGTGACTACCTCTTCATCTCGGGCTTTGAGCGCGACGGCCGGACCTTCGACTCCGATACACAGAATATTGCTGACGAGCTGTTCTTGCCGTACTGGTTTTGGGGTGGCTTGCTCGGAGGTGTTTCAATCCTTGTGCTGCTATGGGCGTTCTGGATTGCCTGGCTTCGTCCACTTGACACACCTGGCGACGCTCCCTAGCCCGACTCGGCCGACAACCCGCACAAGGAACCCGACTCTATGAAGCACGGTCAGCTCCAAGCCCTCATCGTTGATGATCCCGTCGAGGCATGGCACGCAGCCGGTTTCGTTGGCGACGACGTAATCCAGATCGGCAACACGATGATTGTCCCAACGGGGGCGAGCGAAGACCGTGGCGATGGCCACCGAGCTGGGATTGCCGGTGCCTCGATCGCTGGTATTGGTGAGCTCGACGGTCTGGAACTGGGTTCGTGGAAACAATCGGCCGAAATCACCGAAGCCGCGCCGCATGCGAACGGGGTAGTTGAGATCGACCACGTTGTAGTCATGACGCCAGACTGTGACCGCTCAACCGCATGTTTTGAGGCGCAGGGTCTCGAGGCACGTCGGGTGCGCCGCATTGAGTTGCCCGCTGGGGACCGCCGTCAGACATTCTTTTGGATGGGCGACGTGATCTGTGAACTCGTGGGGCCTGACCAGGTTGGTGGTGACGGGCCAGCCCAATGGTGGGGCCTGGCACTAACCGTTAGCGATCTTGACGTCACCGTCGCTCACCTAGGCGATCTCACGACGCCAGTAAAACCAGCGGTGCAACCGGGCCGACGTGTGAGCACGCTGCGTCGTGGCGCAGGGCTTGGTGTCCCGATTCTGTTCATAAGCGAGCACACCAGCGAACCGACGCGCTGAACGGCAATCAGCTCGGGGAGACGCTTGGCCCGAGCCCGAGGTCGGTGAGGAAATCGGTGACCGTCTGCACGGCCTCTGACTGATGGGCACGTCCGTCGGGACCGGTGTAATAGTGGGTCGCTCCTTGCACAATGTGGAGCTGCTTGCGGTCGTGGGTGACAGCCTCGAACAAGCGTTGGGTGTGGCTTGGCGTGCATGCGTCGTCGGCTGAGTTGCCAACCACCAGCGTCGGCACGCTGATGCCAGCTCCCGCGGCAATAGCGTCACATCTAGCGTGGTCGTAGCTCCACTGGCTGAGCCAGCTGCGCAAGGTGCTGAAGCGAGCCAGTCCTACTGGACCATCGTTGACGACGCGCGGGTCACCGAGGTAACACATGCCAGGCGCTCGGTCACTTGGTTCGATCGTGGAGTCAAGCCATCGAGGGTCTGCCATTGTGCCGTGGACCGTGAACGCAAACTCAGCCCACGGCGTTTCTGAGGTCCGGATGTTGTCCAGTTTCTCACTGACCCACTTGGTGATTCGCCTGTTTCGGGCAACCTGTGATGCCGCGAACGTGACGAGAAAGTCCGAACTATACGGAGGCTGATTTGGGTTCGCAGGATCGTAGAGGTTTAGCTCGGTCGTGCGCACATGCGGTTGCGTTTCGTCGGTTATGGATGGGTCGAGCCATTCGGTGAATATCTGGTGCCTGCTTACATGAGCGGCCATCATGATGATGGCGTCGGCGGCAGGCATGCGATCGGCCGTCACCTCGTACGAATCACCGGCTGCTGTATCGACAATGCCGTTGCCAGCTTCGGCTAATGATTGGTACCACATTGAAAGCGAGCCGCCGCCGGACCAGCCCACGAGCACGATCTTCTGATAACCGAGGCGATCACGAGCATCAACGATGGCCTCCCCGAGATCCTTGGCAACCTTCTCCATGATCAAGGCGTAATCGGCACCTCGGTACCGAGAGTTTGCCCACAGAACGTGGTGTCCTGCCTTTGCCAATGCCCGAACGGCTGGTAGGTACATGCCGCCTCCGACAGGATGCATGAACACCAGCAGCGTGTCGGAATCTTGCTCGACTGGTCGGATGAGGTGGCAGTCGAGCCCAACGATGGCTCCGCCACCGCCGTACACATCGCTGTAGGTTGCGTTTTCCTGAAAGCCGACCGCGTAAGCGATCCGCTCGCAACCCATTGGCGTACCTGGCTGCATCGCAATGCTCACGGTTGTCGTCTCCTTCGTTGCTGTCGGGAATGACCTGGCTGTTGTCGGTGAACGCTAGTGAACGAGGTCTCCCGCGTACAGTCTGCTTGGCAGCAACCACGCAACCTGGGCTTCGGTTCACCAAGTTGTCGCGAGTACCTTGATCTCGATGACGCACGTATCGTTAAGTGAAGGCCTTGCGACGACGCGGTCGATCCGCCGCTACACCGATGACCCGGTCACAAACAAACAACTCGCGAACGTACTGTTTCTTGCCTCCCGAGCGCCATCAGGCTCAAATCGCCAACCTTTTCGCTTCGTCGTGCTACGTCACGGTCCACATGCGATTCGTGTCCGAGAACTGCTTGCCCAGGGAGCTAGCGAGGTTTGGGCCGAGAAGTTGGGCAAGGGAGAGTTCCCGGTAAGAGAGCGCAGCTCGCCGACAGCACGTATGGCGGCATCAATGGATCACTATGTCGCTACCTTTGCCGACGCACCGGTCGTTGTCTTGCCCTGCATGATCCGGTATCGAGACCCCCACGTCAGCGAGGGTGCTTCGGTGTACCCCGCGGTACAAAATCTGCTTCTCGGTGCCCGGGCAAATGGTCTGGGTGGCGCGCTGACCATGTTCCACCGCTTGCGTGATGAAGAAATTCGCTCGGAGCTTGGTCTGCCAGAAGGGGCGTTTATAGCGGCAACGATCACCATCGGTGTTCCCGCTGGCAACCACGGTCCTGTGCGTCGAAGGCCGCTTGCGCAGCTGGTGTACGAGGATTCTTGGGGTGGCGAAGCTCCGTGGGCTGTTGACCCTGAAGGTACGCGCTTTACCGGTGGCCCCCGAGTCGAACCGCAACGGTAGATAGTTGCCGCTGCTAGGCCAATGCCTGCTCACACGCAGCAAGTAGATGTTCGATGTCAGCAGGCGAGGTGTAATGCACCCATGAGAGACGCACGACGCCGTCACTAGGGTCGACGCCGACACCCTCCAATGCGCGTTGCGCATAGAAGTTGCCTGAACTGGCCATGACACCGGCGTCAACGAGCCGTTGACAGATCTCACTACTCGATCGGCTGTGGCTTACAAAGGCCACGGTTGGGCAACGATGCATCGATTGTGGTGCCTCGGTTGGACCGATCAAGCGGACATCGGCATGAGCGTCGAGCCAACGCAAGACAGGTTGCGCAAGAGTGGCTTCGTGCGCTTGCCATGCCTCTTTCGCGGCCTCACAGGTATCGCGCAGGCTGGCGTGACCGGGTGTGGTCGCTTCGACGTAGTCAAGCACCGCTGAGCCAGCTGCGACTTGTGCATGATCGGGACCGGCTGGGGTCATGCGCTTTCGAGGGTCGCTGGCGTTGAAGTGGTGGCTTTGATTCGGTAGCTCATCGGCAAAGTCTTCACGCAGGACCATGAGTCCTTGGTGCACGCTGTAGGTCTTATACAGGCTGAAGAGGTACACATCAGCACCCATGGCGCCAATGTCACAGAAGCCGTGCGGCGCGTACGACACGCCATCAACGATGGTGCGTGCGCCAGCCTGGCGGGCAAGCGAGCAGATTGTCGTGGCGTCATTCTCAGTCCCTACGATGTTCGAACAGTGCGGAAAGGCGACGAGTCTGGTGCGTTCAGACAGTAGCGATTCGAATTGCTCGATGGACAGGGCCCCTGATGTTGGGTCGACGTGCCACTCGCGCAGCGTTGCGCCGGTCGCTTCGACCATACGCCGGGTCGCTCCCGTATTTGCCTCGTGGTCCTGGTTCGTCACGATGACTTCGTCACCTGGGCCGAGGCGAGAACTCAAGGCGTGCGCAAGCACGTAGGTATTCATCGACGTCGAGGGGCCGAATACGATCTCGGTTTCGTTAACACCGAGAGCATCGGCCCAGCGCACATACGAGTTGTCCATGCGAGCACCAGCCTCGGCTGATTCTGGATACCGAGAGTACGGCTGCACCTTGGTCTCGTCATAGAACGACAGCAGGGCATCATTTGTCTGCCGGCACGGAAAAGAACCCCCAGCATTCTCAAAGAAGCGGGGTTGCTTTCCACTGTCGAAAGCGGGGAAGTGTGAGCGAACGAGTTCAAGGTCAAGCACGAAGTGATCTTAGAGTGAGCCGGAGGACGCCGCCGCGAGCGGAGAGAATATCCGGGGGTGCCCCCACAGCAGCGAGTCAAGCAAGTACCATTTTTAAGTGAATCGCACGGGTATCCACGGGATCGTCGCCCTGCTCGTGACAGTGGGGCTCGCCGGCTCCTGTACACCAAGCGGTGGCGATGCTACTGCTCTCGAGGTCGTGCCGGTTGCAACCGCCACCGCCGTGGCAACCACGGTGCCGCTCGAGGTTCCTGCGGCAGCCCCGCCAGCGCCGTCGCCAACCCCCGTACCGTCTGCAACGGTAGTTCTAGAATCGACGCCAACCGCTACTGAGGTTCCACAGGAACCAACGGCGCTACCTACGGCGGCGCCCGAACCAACTGCGGTACCAGCCCCTACCGCGGCGCCCGAACCAACTGCCGTACTAGCCCCTACCGCTGCACCTGAGCCAACTGCCGTACCAGCCCCTACGGCGGCGCCCGAACCCACGGCCGCTAGTGCTCCTGAGTCCACGGCGACCCCAGAACCGGAGGTAGCGATACCTGTAGCGACCGCCGTCACGACCACCGACGTTGATGCGACACACACGGTGACGAGCGTGGGCTACGTCACCCTTGGCCAGGCTGGCGGCGTTGTACTGATTATTCCTGCGGCGCAGGTTGAACGGATTGGCTTCCACGAGGCAAGTCATCCAGGCTCGCAGGCAATTAATGCGGCCGGTACCGGGCTGGACTTGATCGAGCTTGCATCGCGAGGTCGAGGTACTGCAGCCAGATCAGCAGCAGACATTGTTGTGCCGCCAGGTGAGCCGCTACGAGCGCCCGTAACCGGGACCGTGGTCGCGTCGTCGAGCTACGTGCTGTACTGCGAGCATCAGGATCAACTTGTGTACATCGAACCCGATGGGTTTCCCGGTTGGCAGGTTCGTCTATTTCATATTCAGGGCGAGATTCCTGCGGTTGGAACTCGCACGGTTGCCGGTGAAACAATCGTGGCTACGGGTGCGAATACGTTGCCGTTCGAATCTCAGGTGGATGAATTCACCGCTGAGCCGTCGTGGCCGCACGTGCATCTCGAAGTCGTGGACACGACGGTGCCCGATGACCGGCCCCCGGGTGGCGGCTGCTGACTGAGACTCAGCAATTGTCTCCCTCACGGTTGGTGTTGCGCTGAGTCGGGGCTCAGTGGCCCGCAAGCGCGGCAGTGAGCTGGCGGATCTCTTGGACCATCTCGGCATGTCGTGTTGCGGAGAGGTCATGACCCATGTGTGGGAACAGTATGAGCCGTGAGTCGGTGATTGCCGCAGCAGTTGCACGACCTCCGCTCGGTCGCACCAAGTTGTCATCAAGGCCATGCATGACAAGCACTGGTAGCTCAAGCTTTGACAGCGCTTTCGTCCGATCGCGGGAGGCTGCAATGGCGAGCGCTTGTCGTAGGACGCCGCCAGGGTTGTACGCACGGTCCAGGCTGTGTGCGGTTCGCGTCCGCTGATCATCCGGATCCCAATCAGGGCCACCAACGAGTCGAAAGAACGACATCATTGTCTCGAGAGCGTCGCTTCTTGCAGGCTCACCCCGTGTCGCCAGTTTGCGCATAACTGCAAAGGTGGGACGACCACTGAAGCGTGAACCAGTAGTCGACATGATCGAGGTCAGCGTCTGAACCCGATCAGGATGATCAATTGCTAGGCGCTGTGCAATCATGCCGCCCATTGACATGCCAAGAACGTGCGCCCGCTTGATGCCCAGTCGCTGGAGCAGCGAAGCAGCATCGGTCGCCATGTCAGCAAGGTTGTACGGAAGGTCCGCCAACGACGGCCAGATTGCCGCTTTCACGAAGTCGCTTCGCCTCGGGTGGAACTCGGCGAATGCTGTGCTTAGACCCGCATCGCGGTTGTCGAAGGTGATCACTGTGAAATGTTCGTGCAGGCGATCAACCAACTGTTGCGGCCAGTCGGTGAGCTGACCGCCAAGGCCCATGACCATGAGCAGGGGAGGGCCGGTGCCCCCAACTTCGTATTCGATCTCAATGCCGTTTGCGGACACGCTAGGCATGATCAGCAGCATCACCGTCGACCTTGGCGTCATATGGGCAGTGTCGACAGCCCGTCGAACAGCAGGTCCCCCGTCGCAAAAGGTATGAGCGCGTCATGACGAACAGGCCGGTTTGGGGATCGAAGTAGCCATCCACGCCCTCGGCCTCAGCACGATCATGTGCCCGTTGTTGATCGTTGCTGAGCTCGGTCATCGGGTGCTACGGAAATGCAGCGGCGCACCCTGCGCCAGCCACGAAGCCTCGGCGATGGTCTCGGACATCGTTGGGTGCGGATGGATACTCAACGCAAGGTCTTCAAGTGTTGCGGCCATCTCGATCGCAAGAGTCGCCTCGCCGGCAAGTTCCGACACGTGCGGCCCCACCGCATGAATGCCCAGCACCGTGTCGTGTTCGTCAGCAACAACAATCGTTACACCGCTCGACGCGCCCATCGTCTTGGCTCTCGCCGAAGCGGCGTGTGGGAAAGAATGAACTGGTAGGTCTTCGGCCGCTGCTTGCTCGGGCGTAACGCCAACCGTGATGATCTCAGGATCACTAAACACAACGGCGGGTATGGCCGCAGGCGCAAACGATGTTCCCCATCCTCGGATCGCCTCGACAGCTACTTCGGCCTCAGCCGATGCCTTGTGGGCCAACGCAGGACCAGGGACCAAGTCCCCAATTGCGTAAATATTGCGGGCTGCACGCATCTGCGAGTCGACCTGGATGTGACCATGGTCGTCGGTGCGCACACCGACGCTCCCGAGCGAGCACCGGTCGCTATTTGGTTGACGTCCTATGGCTACCACGATGATGTCGCCGGCTACCACAGAACCGGATGCAAGGCGCACGCCCTGTGCCGTCGGCTCCGATGCAAGTTCGCCGAGCACGACGGTGATACCCAGCTGCTTCAGACGCCTTTCGACCGGCCGTCGAAGCGCGGCAGGAACCTCGCCCAGCAACGAATCGCTTGCCTCAACAATTGTCACTTGTACACCAAGCTTGGCCCAGGCGGTGCCCAGCTCGACGCCGATATAGCCACCACCGATCACAACCATGGTTGCAGGCAACTTCTGCAACGCAAGCGCACCGGTTGAATCCACAATTCGTGAACTGAGTTCGAAGCCGGGCAAGGTCCGTGGCCGCGATCCGGTGGCCACGATTGCGTTATCGAATTCAAGGTGTGAAACCAGATCGCCGTGCTCGATACTGAGCCGGTCGTAACGAGCAAAGTTTGCCGTTCCGGCAATGACCTCGACGCCCGCTGCGTTGAGCAACGATGTGACTCCGCCACGCAGGTCCCCGCTGATTGTCTGAAGGCGTTCCATCATGGTGGGAACGTTAACGTCGACCTGTGCCGTCAATCCGGAGCTCTCCGCGGCCAGCGCATGCTGTCGCACGTTGGCGATTTCGATGAGTGCCTTTGAGGGAATGCATCCCACGTTGAGGCAGGTGCCACCAAGGGCGTTCTTCTCGATGAGTGTGACGTCGAGACCTGCGTCGGCTGCTCGCAACGCCGCCACGTAGCCGCCTGGCCCCGCACCGATCACGGCTACCTCGGTCCGACTGGAGATCGCTCCTACCACCATGACTAGCGCTTCCGTTCGTGAGAGCTACAGAACAAGGCGAAGCGGATGAGTCAGCAGCTCAGCTATGTGCCGAATGATTGCGGTGGCGATGTCGCCGTCGATCAATCGATGATCCGCGCCTATGACAATGTGCATCGTTTTCCTGGCTACTACCTGACCGTTGACGACGAACGGTCGTTCGGCGGCTGAACCGAAGCCAAGAATTACCGACTCAGGTGGTCGAATTAGCGGCGTGGCTTGTTCGCCGCCAAGACTGCCAAAGTTCGTGACGGTGGCGGTGCCACCGGTGAATTGGTCACGCGTTAGCGATCCTTCACGCGCTCCGACGACCAGTTGGCGCAGATTCGAGGCGACGGTGACGAAGTCTTGAGTCTCGACGTGATGCAGCACCGGTACCACCAGTCCTGCTGGAGCTGCGACGGCAACGCCGACGTTCACGTGGGGGTGATTTGTGATCGTCTCGGCTGCCATATCGAGCGACGCGTTCGCCTGAGGATACGAACGAAGTGCGGACGCAACGGCGGCAACAAAGAAGGCCAATGGGGTCAGGTTTTGGTATTCGGGACGGCCTGTCGCCTTGATCTGCGCTCGGGTCGAGATGAGCGCTTCGGCATCGATGTGTTCGAATGCGTGGATGTGGGGTATCTCGCTCCACGACTGGGTCATGTTCGCAGCGATGGCTCGCCGCACGCCGCGCAGCGCAACGCTTGCATCAAGTGCTGGAGATTGCGGTACAGGTGGGAGAACGCCTGATCGGCTCGATGCCGCCGCAGGAGCGGTGGCTGCCGGAGCCGCAGGCCGTGGCGGTTCATGCGAGGCGGCTACCGAGGTGCGGGGCTGGGAAGGTGCCTGAGGTGGGGTGACCTGGTCTGCTGTATCAGTCGATTCAAGATCAGCCAGCAAAATGCGGCCGCCAGGTCCCGTACCAGCGATGGTCGTCAGATCGATGCCCCGAGCCGACGCTGCGCGCCGGGTCGAAGGTGAGGCCTTGACTCGCACGCTTTCAGATGCTGCTTGGGGTGTAGAGGTGGCGGTGATATGCATCGGCGCTACATCCCCTTGCACACGGGGCAATGAGGGCGATGTGTCACCGGTGGTGGGGGTTGTCGCTCCATCGATGACCGCAATCATGGCTCCGACATGCAGAATGTCGCCGACGTCGCCGCCGAGCGAGACAATCGTTCCCGCTGTTGGGGCGGGAAGCTCAGCATTCGACTTGTCCGTCATCACTTCGATCAGCGGTTGATCGCGTTCGACGACGTCGCCAACCTGCACGAGCCAACTGATGATCTCGGCTTCTTCGAGGCCTTCACCAATATCGGCGAGGCGGAACTCGTGTTTCATGGCGCTGCCCGCAATACCGTTGTAACTGCAGCCTCGACTCGCCGCGCATCAGGCACATACGTGTCTTCGAGGAGCCCAACTGGATAGGGCGTATCGAAACCAGAAACACGCACAGGAGGGGCCTCAAGGGAATAGAACGCGTGCTCGTTGATTGTCGCGATAATCTCGGCAGCGAAGCCGCCTGTCGGCACGGCCTCTTCGAGGACCACGATCCTGCCCGTGCGCTCGACGGCGTCAACGATGCTTGCGATGTCGAGCGGTACCAAGGTCCGCAGATCAAGCACGCCCACAGACACACCCTGTTCAGCGAAGCGGCGGGCGACTCGCGTGGCGACTTCTACCTGGTAACTCCATGCAATGATGGTGAGATCGTCGCCTGGCACAGCCCATCGCGCCTGCCCAAATGGCACGCGATACTCGCCGTCGGGTACCGGTCCTTTGATACCGCGGTAGCCGCGAAGCGGTTCAAGAAACAGCACGGGATCCGGATCACGAATCGCCTCGGTCAATAACCCCTTGGCATCCGCCGCCGTGGCGGGCGTGACGACCTTGAGGCCTGCAATGTTCGCCATTTGCCCTTCAAGGGAATCGCTGTGCAGTTCAGGCGTGCGAACGCCACCGCCAAATGGCGCCCGAATCGTGATTCCCATAGAAAATCGCCCGAACGTGCGGTAACGAAAACGTGCGATCTGGCCCGCGAGTTGATGCATTGCCTGATAGGAGAAGCCGAGAAACTGCATTTCAGGGACAGGGATCATGCCGCCTGCGGCGAGTCCGGCCGCGGCGCCCAGAATTGCAGCCTCGGCCAACGGCATATCCACGACTCGGTCTTCACCGAATACGTCAAGCAGGCCGTCGGTCGCTCGAAATACGCCGCCGCTCAGAGCGACGTCTTCGCCAAACACGATGACGCGGTCGTCGCGCGCCATTTCTGCACGCAGCGTCTGATTGATCGCCGCAACCATGGTGAGCGTTTGCTCGTCGCGCTCGATCATTGTTGGTCCTGCAGATAGGCCGTGAGCTTGTCGCGTTGCAAACGTTGCCGCTCTGTGGGTGTCGCGAATACGTGGTCGAACAGTTCGGTCTGTTGCAGCGGCAAGTTGGAGGCCCATGCCCATGCCTCGTCGATGGCTTGGGTGCCAGCGACTTCTGCATCACTTTGCATCGACCGATCCCAGATGCCTCGATCCTCAAGCTGTCGACGAAACACAACGAGCGGGTCCCGTGTTTGGGCCTCGGCGAGTTCCTTGGGCGGCACGTACCGGGTGGGATCGTCGGCGGTGGTGTGGGCTGCGAGGCGGTAGTTGACTGCCTCGATCAGTGTTGCGCCTCGGCCGGCTAGTGCACGGTCTCGTGCGGCGCTCACTACCTCATGGACGGCAACGGGATCCATGCCATCGACCGTCACGCCAGGGATGCCGAACGCTTCGGCTTTGGCGGCGAAGCCGGCTGCCGCGGTTTGGCGACTGGTCGGCGTCGAAATCGCCCATTGATTGTTGGAACACAAGAAGATCACCGGCACCTCGAGCACGCCGGCCAGGTTGCCGGCCTCGTAGAAGTCGCCCTCGCTTGAGGATCCGTCACCGAAGAACACGAGTGCGACGCCTGGTTCGCCGCGCAACTTGAGCGCCCACGCAACACCGACGGCGTGCAGGATTTGCGTGGCCAGCGAAATTTGTGGCGGGAACACTCGAATCGGTTCGGGTATGTGCCCACCAAGGGGGTGGCCAATCGCCCAGGCCGCGAAGCGGTTCAGAATCTCGGGCCCATAGCGGCCAAGCGCCATTGGCTCGCGGTATTGCGGCAGGACCCAGTCGTGTTCCGGATCCAGGGCCCATGTCGCCCCAACGGTGGTCGCTTCTTGTCCGTTGATCGGAGCAATCGTTCCGATGCGACCCTGTCGCTGCAAGGCCCACAGCCGTTCACTCGAAATACGAGCCTTGATCATCTCGCAAAGCATGCCAACAAGATCTTCGTTGTTTACGGGGGTCGCCACGTCGCAACTGTAGCCGCGTTCTCGGCGGTGCTTGAGATGCTTGAAGCGCGAGTTTCCACTCGGTGTACGGTCTCTTGCTGTGACGACACGACCGAACCTGCCCGTTGACGATCGAGGCACAGGCGCGCCGATGCTCTTTGTGCATGGATTTCTAAACGAAGCGGCGATTTGGTCCGGCGTGATCGATGAGCTTGCGTCCGACTTTCGCTGTGTCGCTGTTGATCTGCCAGGTCATGGGCGCAGTGCAGGGGCGGGGCCGGGTACATACGGACGGGACCACGTTCTGAACGACCTGCGCCAAGTTCTCGATGATCTTGAGATCGAGCAGGCAGTGCTGGTAGGCCACTCGCTTGGGGGCTATTTGTCGTTGGCGCTAGCTATCGAGGACCCGCACCGAGTCATCGGTCTTGGCCTAGTTGGCGCTGGGCCCGGCTTCCGAAATCCCGACAGTCGTGAGAAGTGGAACGAGTCGGTCCGAGCGTTGGTTGCCGAGCGCGACCTACCCGAGGGCATGGAGGTGATTTCCATGCACGTCGATTCGATGGTTATGGATCGCATGTCAGAGATCGAAGTGCCGGCGGCGGTCGTCGTAGGTGGACGTGACAAGGCCTTTATGGCGTCGGCTGGCGTGTTCGAGAAGCAGCTCAACGTGGTGTCGAAGACGATTATCGAAGGTGCCGGACACATGGTTCATCTCAAGGCATCGGCCGAGGTCGCAACCGCGCTCCGTGAGGCTTTTCTGTAGATGACTTCAGCGGCTGATTGCAGCTGCGGCTGACTTGAAGTCATCTCGAGTCAGCGTGTGTACGTCGTCGCGGCGTAGCGGTCGGCTGCCGCCCGAGAGGCGCACAGCTTGGTGCTCCACGGCTGCCTCAAACAGGCGGCGGGCGAAACGGGCATTGCCAAAGCTGTCGGTACGCAATGCCTGCGAGAAAACGGCCTCGAGTGCCTCAGCAGATCCAGCTGCCAGCACATAGCGCGCTTCGCCGACCATTTTCGTGGCGATCGCTACAAGCTCGGGGGCGCTGTAGTCAGGAAAGTGGATCTCTCGTGCGAATCGTGATCGCAGACCAGGGTTGGACTCGAGGAAGTGGTTCATCAACTTGGGATAGCCCGCCGCAATTACGACCAAGTTGTCACGGTTGTCCTCCATCCGTTTTACAAGCGTCTCAATCGATTCGGCACCGAAGTCACCTGATCGGGGACCAACCGGTGTAAGAGCATACGCCTCGTCGATGAACAGCACGCCACCGAGCGCTCGCCGGACGGCTCGACTGGTCTTACTTGCGGTATGTCCGACGTATTGGCCAACGAGGCCAGCGCGGTCGACCTCAACGAGGTGACCGACTTCGAGAAGGCCCATGGCGCCATACAGCTCGGCGAGCAGCCGGGCCACGGTGGTCTTGCCGGTGCCTGGATTGCCAAGGAAGGCCAGGTGGTGTGTGAGCTTGATGTTCTCAAAGCCCTGTGCCTGCCGTTCACGTTGCACATCCAGGAAGGCAAGGTGGGTTTCGACTTGCTGTTTGACATCGGCGAGGCCTATCAGGGAATCCAACTCGGCCTTGATGACGTGCAGCGCCCGCGGTGGTTTCCGCTGAGACTCGGGCAGAAGCGGAGCGAGATGTTTCTCGACCCCTAAGCGTTCTGCCGCTTCGCGCGCGAGCTTGCCACCTTCGGTAGCTGCTTTGCGAAATCGTTCACGTGGACCCACGACACCACGGTAGCGAGAGTTATGCCTGGGCCGCTGTCATAGGACCTACACACCAATGGTGCACGATCGCCGCACATTGGTAGCCGGGGCTAACCGCGGCCCCGCCACGGGATGAAGCGCTCTTCGAGCTTGCGCATACCAAGGTCGAGCAAGACGCCGATGAGGCCGATCAGGATGATGCCGAATACCACGATGCCGTTTCGGAAGAAGGTTCGCGCGGTCCAGATCATTGCGCCCAGTCCCTTTTGTGCGCCGACAAGCTCTGCAGCGACCAGCGTTCCCCAGCAGACGCCGAGGGCAACGCGCATACCGACAAAGATCTCCGGGAGCGCGTTTGGCAATATCACGCTGCGCAACACCTGGGTCTTTGAAGCGCCGAGCGAATAAGCGGCATGCACCTTCGAGATTCGAACGCCGGTGACGCCGGCACGAGCGGAGATGACCATGATGAAGAAGGCGGCGAAGAACAACATGACGACTTTGGACGTCTCACCAATACCGAACCACAGGATCAGCAGCGGGATGAATGCGAGCGGGGGTACCGGACGAAACAGCTCGATGAGGGGGTCGAAGATGCCGCGTAGGGCATTGGAAAGGCCCATCGCGAGGCCGATTGGTATACCAACGGCGACACCGATCCCAAATCCGAGGAGGATGCGACGAAGGCTCCAGTACACGTGCTCGGCCAGGGTCACGTTCTGGAAGCCGTCGGTCAACACGAGTACAAATTCCTTCCATGTCTTGATAGGTCCAGGGAAGAAGGTCTCATCTACCAAGCCAAGTGCTTCGGAGAAAAACCACAGAATGAGCAGAATGAGCACGGTACCGATGCTGAAGAGCGGGTTTCCAACGACGGCCGAGCCATCACCAAACGTTACGGTCTTGCGTGCGTCATTCGCAGTCGTGCCGCGCAACCGATCGGCAAGAGATTGCGACGGCCGGCCATCGGGACCAGGGCCAGCCGTCTTCTCGACGACTGTGCCTTGTTTATCGCCGCCGACACCGCCGCCGAGTTTGTCGTTGGATTCGTACAGCGACATGTCAGGCTCCCTCGTGTCCCATGATTTGCTCTTCCATTTCCCAGATAAGTGACAGGATCTCTTCGCGTTTCTCGACGAACTCGGTTGAGTTCTTGAGTTCCCGTGCATCCTCGGTCAGGCCCAGTCGTGCGAACGGCAGGTCGTATTCGCGTTCGATCCGACCTGGGCGCGGCGCCATGACAAACAGGCGATCTCCTAGAAACAGGGCTTCTTCGACCGAGTGCGTGACCAAGATGATCGTCTTTGCGGTGCGGTCCCACAGCTCAAGGATGAGGCCCTGCATCTTTTCTCGGGTGAGTGCATCAAGCGCTCCTAGTGGTTCATCCATCAGAATCAGATCGGGGTCGTTCGCCAGCGACCTAGCGAGAGCGACGCGTTGCTGCATGCCGCCGGAAAGCTCGTAAACCGCCTTCTCACCGAATTCGGCGAGACCTACGGTCGCAAGGAGATCGTTGACCTTGTGCCGTGTTCCGTCGGGATCCATCTTGTTCATGCGGGGGCCAAACCCCACGTTTTGTTCGACGGTCAACCATTCGAACAATGCACCCTGTTGGAAGACCATGCCGCGCTCTTGGCCTGGCCCATCGATTGGTATTCCACCCAGCGTGATGTCGCCAGAGGTCTGGCGCAGGAAGCCAGCCACAATGTTCAACAGCGTGGTCTTGCCGCAGCCCGATGGTCCGAGCAGCGTCAGAATCCTCCCTTCAGCCAGGCTGAAGGAGACGTCTCGCAATGCTTCGACCGAACCGCCATTTGGCAGTTCGTAGATCATGCCGAGCTTGTCGACCTGTAGTTCGTTCGTAGACACCCGTCCCCCAATGGACTTGGTCGTTTCAGTGGATGCAAGCAACCGGGAGGGCCCAAATGAGCCCTCCCGATTATTAAAATCTGTTGTCTTGGCTAGTTAACCGTTGAGCGCTTCGAGTGCGCTGGTATCGATGGTTGCGGCGTAGTCATCGAGTTTCTCTTCGAGTGCGCCTTCTTCGACAAACAGGTCAGCGACCTGGTTCATGAATTCAGGAACGTCGTTGGCAAACCACTTGTCGCTCAGCTGGTCAGTGATGGTCGGAAAGCTGAACGTTGCCAGTGATCCTTCGGCGTCTTCGACGCTCATGTCTGCCTCGTCGGCGATGCCTTCGATGCGTGAACCAGGGTCGGCCTCCCAGCTGCGGTTCGCAGCTTCAGTGACACGAAGGAAATCTTGGACAACATCTGGGTGAGTTGCGAGGAAGTCAGCAGTGGTTGACGTGACGTCGAATACCTTGAGACCAATCTCGTCTTCCATCTCGGCACCAGTCATGATGATGTTGCCAGCCTCCAACATGCGGTTGAGACCACCGCCCCAACCACAGGCCAGATCCACATCGCCACCTTGAATCGCTGCAGCTCCCTCGGCAGGAGCAAGGTTGCGGATGTCAAAGCTGTCGGTGTCGACGCCAAGGTACTGCATCGACTTGAGCATCTTGTAGTGGGCAACGGTGCCGACTGGCACGGACACGGTTGCGTCCTGCAGCAGGTCCGCAGCGTTGCTACGTGTGACGCCAAGGTCAGAAGCTGCGACGCAGTTGTCGTTCTCTGCATAGGAAACGGCGACATCAACGATCTTTAGATCCTGACCCGCAGACACTGCATTCACAAACGGTACGAGTCCCTGTGAGTACGCGATGTCGATGTCGCCAGATGCCATTGCGGCAGACATTTCTACACCGGTGCTAAACGACACCCAGTTGACCGTGAGGCCGAGTTCTTCGTCGAACGAGCCGTTGTTCTGCTCGAACTGGTTCGGAAGCGGCCACTCGAGAAAGTAGGCCACGTTAAGTTCTGCGAGGTCGTCGCCATCGTCGCCGCCGCACGATGCGGCAATCAACGACACTACGAGTAGTAGCAGTCCAATAGTTACGGATTTTGATTTCACCGTGATTTCCCTCCATGGAATCGGCGCAACGCGCATGGCCTTGCGCCTGGCACCATCACCGGTACCAACGTCGCCACCATAGCACTCCCAATTAGGTGGACTAGCGTTCTGGTAAGAGCATCTAACAGCACACGACCTCAGTGTGACATTAGTGCTACGCCCAGATCGAAGCGGCAAGGATCCCGATGACCCTCAGCTATGTCAAGCAAGCAACTCGACCACTAAATGAGGCTGATCCTCATGTGCGGGAGCGGGTTTCACAGTTGCTGGCAAGTCTAGAGACCGGCCGCGAAGCCGAAGCAGAACGCCTGGCACTGGAGTTCGATTCCTGGCAAGGCGACATCCTTGTCAGCGATGCGGATCGCGCCGAGTCCTCACGCACGCTCGCCCCTCAGCTACTTGCCGACATAGATCACGCGCATCGGCACATCAAAGCGTTTGCCCAGGCCCAGGCCGACTCGCTGACGGAATTCGAGATCGAGATCGAACCTGGCCTATGGGCAGGGCAGCGCAACGTGCCTATCACCACGGCGGGTTGTTATGTCCCTGCGGGTCGCTTCGCACACATTGCCTCGGCGCTGATGAGCGTGACGACCGCGGCGGTCGCGGGCGTCGAGAACATTGTGGTGACGTCGCCAGCTCGTGACGACCGCGGGGGAGTGCACCCGGCAATAGTGCATGCCGCACATACTGCTGGGGCGACCCACATACTTGGCCTTGGCGGCGTGCAGGGAATAGGCGCGCTCGCGTATGGCTTGTTCACCGAGCTCGAAGCCGACGTCATCGTTGGCCCAGGCAACAGCTTTGTTGCCGAAGCCAAGCGCCAGCTTTTCGGGCGTGTGGGGATCGATGTCGTTGCAGGGCCAACAGAGTCCATGATTGTTGCCGACGTCACCGCAAGTGCGGTCACCGTTGCCATCGACCTGATTGGGCAAGCCGAACACGGACCCGATTCACCGGTCTGGCTGGTCACAACAAGTGCCGAACTAGCTCGCGAGGTGCATGAAGTAATTGACTCGATTGCGCAGGCGCTTCCTGATCCGGCGCGAGCGTCGGCAGTTGCTGCATGGCGCGACTATGGCGAGATCATTGTCGCAGACTCGCCTGAGGCGGCCGCAGCATGCTGCGACGACTATGCACCCGAACACTTGCAGGTAATGGCGCACGACCTGGACTGGTGGCGTGGTCGTCTACGAAACTACGGCTCCCTGTTCCTGGGCGAGGAGACCACGGTGACCTTTGGCGACAAAAGCACAGGACCCAACCACATCTTGCCGACGGGGCGTGCGGCCAGATACTCCGGTGGTCTCAACGCGCTCCGGTTCATCAAGCAACTCACGTGGCAACGTATGACGCCCGAGGCAAGCCAAACCGAAGCGCCAGTAGCCGCCAGGATTTCGCGCTATGAAGGCATGGAAGGTCATGCACGTAGCGCGGACCGGCGCGCACACGACGGTGCATCGACATGAGCGAACTGCCAAAACTCTCGATCGACTTCACCGAGCAACCGCCCATCCCCGCCGGTGGTCTCGCTCGGGCGAACGAGTTGATGGCATCGGGCAGCCTGTTTCGTTATGGAGAAGCGGGCGCCGAGGAACTCGACGTGGCCGAACTTGAACGCGAGTTTGCAGCCATGCTCGGCACAAACTACTGCGTGGCGATGAACAGCTGCGGGGCGTCGCTCGCGGTCGCCCTCAAGGCAGCTGGAGTGGTGGCTGGCGACGACGTACTCATGAACGCTTTTACGTTGGCACCCGTGCCGGGGTCGGTCGCTCACGTCGGGGCGAACGCTGTGCTCGTCGACGTCGACGAGGACTACCGCATCGACCTTGAGTCGCTCAAAGCCGCACACGCTCGCACTAATGCTCGTTGGTTGCTTCTTTCGTATATGCGGGGACATGTCCCTGACATGACCGCCGTTATGGAGTTGTGCGACGAACTCGATATCACCGTGATAGAAGACTGCGCGCACACCATGGGGGCGTCGTGGTCAGGTCAACCAACAGGCACGTTCGGTTCAGTCGCGTGCTTTTCGACCCAGACGTTCAAGCACATCAACTCAGGCGAAGGTGGTCTGCTCGTGACCAACGATGAGGACATTGCGGCCCGAGCGATACTGCTGTCGGGCAGCTACATGCTGTACGAGCAGCACGGGGCCGCACCTGGGCAAGACGTATTCGAACGACACCGACTCCTCATGCCGAACTGGTCGATGCGCATGTCTGCGCTCGCTGGGGCACTCGTGCGGTCACAGCTCGAACTTCTCGAAGACCGGGCTCAGCGCTGGCGACACCTGTACGACCAAACCGCGCAGGGGTTGCGTAGCCATGACCACATTCGGCTACCGGATCGTCCCGCAGGTGAGACCGCTGCGCCGTCGTCGTTGCAGTTCACGCTTGTCGGCCTTGCGACGCACGAGATTGAGGCCACGGTGGCTGCCTGCAAGCTCCACGGTGTCTTCCTAAAGTGGTTTGGCAACCCGTCGCCGGTCGGGTTTACCAGCCAGTTCGATCACTGGCGCTACGTTGATGAACAGGCGCTACCCAAGACGAAGGCTGTGTTGGCTGGGCTGTGTGATCTCCGGTTGCCACTCGGACTCTCTGATGGCGATTGCGTTCAGATTTCCCAGGTCGTTGTGGGCGCCGTTGACCGGGTGGTGGCTAGCCGGTAGCGGGTGCCACCTTCGATAGCCGAGCGCCATGTACGGTCTCCTCACCAACAGTTCGGAGCGAAAATGGCGAACGTGCCAGTAGCAGTCGTGACAGGAGCGAGCCGCGGCCTGGGCCTAGCGATCGTGTCTCGACTCGCAGCCGACGGCTGGTCCGTTGGCTGCATAGCGACCACGGAGTCGAGCGCCTCGAGTGCTGCAGATATTGCCCGGAACGTCCACGGTGTCGAGGCGCTCGCGCTTGGGGCACTCGTGCAGGAACGAGACCAACTCGCCACTGCTTTGGATGTGGTCGAAGAGAATCTTGGACCAGTGCAACTCATGGTCAACAACGCGGGAATTTCCCAGGTTGCGCCGTTCGAGGAACTTGATCCGCTGGAGTTTCAGCGGATAGTCGACATCAACCTCATGGGCGTGTTTCACGGCTCGCAGCTCGCGGCGCAACGCATGATCGCTTCTCAAACCAAAGGTTCGATCGTGCAACTCGGATCGATAGCAGGGATCAATGGATTTCCCGAACGGGTTGGCTACTGCGGCACAAAGGCCGCAGTTCATCACATGACCAAGGTCATGGCGGTCGATCTGGCACGACATAGGATTCGCGCGAACACGGTTGCACCGGGCTATATCCGCACCGACATGGTCCAAAATCTGATCGATGCGGGCACGCTTGACGAAGCGCGATTGACAGGTCGCATACCTGCGCAGGACCTTGGTACGCCGGAACACATTGCGTCGTGCGTTGCATGGCTCGCATCAGAGGAATCGGCCTACGTCACCGGTGAGACAATCAGCGTGGATGGCGGTTGGATCGCCTATGGACACATCTAGGCAGAAATGCTCATGCTCGTTACCGCTCAGGCCTTATGGCGTGAACCTTGGTGCCGATAGATGTACGTGTTTGCGATGAGATTTGTGATGGGGTTTGGCCTTGCCGTGCTGGGGCTCATGGCCTCGCTGCTCATACCAGCCACACCAGTGTCTGCGCATCGAGGTACCTCACAGCCGGCTGACGTAGCGAGCGCTGTGCAAGATCCTGGCAAGTACGCGGACCACGAGTTGCTTAACGCCCTGAGCCACGCCGACCTGCTCGACACCTGGCTTGATACGGCCCCCGTATCGGCGTCTGCTGCGTTGCTCGATGTCGACGGTGGAGACTCGTACCAACAAACTCGAGACAGCCTGATCACACGAGTCCTGGAACTCGTCGACCGCTCTGCGTCGATCGATGAGCGAAGCGAGCGCCTTGACCAAGCCGTTGCAAGAATCGACGTCTTGGCAGAGCTCCTCGATGAGTTCTCAGCAGGCGCGCTTGTTGCCACCGATGGCACGCAGTCCAGCACAATCCGTACCGACGTGGTGCGCACCCGCACCGAGTTGGAGCTTGCGATACCAGCAGAGCGAACGATGGGCTTCTCGTTGGACGGTATTGTCTTAATCGAATACCAAATCGAGTGGGCTCGTGCGGAGTTCGTGCGAGAACTCACAGCGCTCTCCCACAGCGAAGGCACGACAGCAGAGCTAGCTCGTACACGAAACCGCATCAGCGAGGTACTCAAAGGACTTACACGTATCGAAGAGTCCGTCGGTGAGTTGGTCTCTGAAACCGCGGTAGAGCGCGGTGGATTGGTCGAAGAGCAAGGCGCACTACGTGAGCTCATGGCAACGATGCATCGACAACGAATGCTGAGCTCAACCTTCGTCGGCGGGCTGCCGCTCGTGACGCTTGACGCCTACGTCCACGGAGCGTCCTATGGCTCAGACGGATGCACGGTTGACTGGCGACTCCTCGCTGGCATTGGTCGCATCGAGTCCCGCCACGGCACGATGAACGATTCCTCCGTGCAGGCATCGGGCAAATTGACGACCTCAATCTACGGGCCGCTTCTTGATGGCGGCGCGACGGTTGCTGAGGCTGAAGCGGCCGCTCGTCAGGCTGAGGAAGCTGCAGCAGCTGCACTCGAAGCCGAAGCTGCTGAAGTCGCACGAATCGAAAAGGAACGAGCAGAGCATTTCAACTCTCTCGTGTGGGGCGAAGTCCCGAGCGATGATGTCGCCGATGATAGTGAAAGTGCCGAAACACAAGGTGGCCTTGAGGAAGACAACCTCGCAGCTGAAGCGTCAATCTTCGACCCGGATCTGTGGGGCGACCAGTCAAGTACTGATGCGCAGCGTGACACAGCGACTGATGACGACGACGACGATGGCGATGCGGACGCAGAGAGCGAAGAAAACGAAGACGCCGTGCTGACTGGAAACGGGTTCGCGGTGATTGAAGACACAGACAATGGCTCACTCGATGGCAACAGTCGGTGGGATCGTGCCGTTGGTCCCATGCAGTTCATTCCCGAAACCTGGGGATACTGGCAGACCGACGGCAACGGCGATGGCTGGTCCGATCCACAGAATCTTTATGACGCAGCAGCATCGGCAGCGCGCTTTCTGTGCAAGCTGCAGCAAAGTCGCGGCAGCTCACCCGACGTATTTGTCCTTGGGTACAACTCGTCTGAGACCTACGTCAACAACGTGCTTGATGTCGCAGCATCGTTCGACACCATCACCTTGCCGACACTTGCAACTGACTGAATTCAGCGCAAACGGTCAGGCAACAGCTTTGCGAGCTCAAGCCCCACATCGTTGAATTGTTGACTTGGGGTACCGTCGATGACCAAGTCGGCAACGAGTTGCCCGGCGCCGGGCGACGTCTGAATCCCGGTGCCCCCTTGACCGACACACCAAATGAAGTTCGGTTGTGCGGGTTCGGGTCCAATGACCATGGCCCGATCAGGCCCAAAGGTTCGAAGACCCGCCCAATGCGAGTTGACCGAACGCACATTCAAACGAGTGTTCTCGTTTATCATCTCGATGGTTCGGGCAATATCGAGTTCCTCGGCTCGAGCATCGCAGGGTTCGCTTGGTGTCTCGTCGGCAGGGCTGCACATGAACTGCGCTCCATCGGGGCGCAGATACCAGCGGTGGTGTATCTCTGCGACAAAGGGCAAGTGCTCTGACTCGGGAAACGGGCTGCTCACCATAAACGCAGTGCGTCTTAGCGGCGAAAGACCTGCAGGAGCGATGCTTGCGCCAGCAGCGACGATGTCGCCCCACGCCCCGGCGGCGTTTACGACGATGTCGGCTTCGAGGACCCCTTTGGTTGTTTCGACGATCCAGCGATCGCCATGCGGACGGGCTGCGTCTACTCGACGCGAGGTCTCGATCTGACCGCCATGTGAACGAAGACCCCGGACATATGCCTGGTGAAGGCCAGCAACGTCGATGTCGTGCGCCCGTGGTTCCCACATGACGCGGGCCGAGGGCTGGAATCGAATGTGCGGAGCTGCCTCTACGGCCTGGTCTCGGTCTAGCTCGCCGACGGGCGGTTGAAGTTTGGACCCTTCGAGTAGTCCTCGCTCAAGGCGTTCGTAGTCGGTTTCATGTTGAGCGACGGTCATGATGCCGCGGGGCGTAAGAACCGGATGATCCACGAGTTGATCCGGCGGATTGTGAAGGAAAGCCAAGCTCGCGGTGGTCAACGGGCGAACAGGGCCCTCGCCATAGTTTTGGGTCAGCAGAGCTGCGGAACGACCAGTCGTATGGTGCGCAAGCTGCGCTTCGGCCTCAAGCAAGGTGACTCGGTCGCACTGTCCGCCCGCAGCCAAGAAGTGGGCGGCGCTGGCACCAGCGATGCCGCCCCCGATCACAACGACGTGCCCTGGTGTTGTCACGTCACGACGTTAGCCCGTCTGGGGTTGGCGATTAGGTGTGGTGTGCGCTCGGTGCTTGCTACAGCGTCTGGGGTTGGCGGGTAAGTGTGGCGTTCGCGTGGTGCTTGTTCGCGTGGTGCTTGCTAGCGCGTGAGCCCGTCTGGCATCGGCTATTGGCTGCGACGTCGACGGCGGCGAGTGTCGCGCTCTGGCCGCGGTTCTGCGTTTGTCGGTGATGGCGCTGGCATCGACACATCGGGCGGAATGGTGGCGCCATCGAGCACGTCGCGCATGTATGCGATGTGCTGCGTCGCTGTTCCGCAGCAGCCACCAATGATGTTGATCCCCGCCTGCTTCATTCTCAGCAGGTGAGCTCCCATGACTTCAGGGGTTCCGGTGTAGTGCAGTTTGTCGCCCTTGAACTCAGGGATGCCTGCGTTGGCTTTGGAAATGACTGGAGTCGTTGGCGCTCCTTGTTTGATCGCAAGGACCGCCGCTTCGGTTTCGGCGATGTTGTTGCCACAGTTGGCGCCAAGAGCGGCTAATCCAAGAATTCCGAGCCGCTCGGCTGCGGCAACCCCGGATACTCCCATCATGGTGTGTCCGGCGGTGTCAAAACTCAGGGTGACGGCGATTGGAGTGTCACATACTGATCGTGCTCCGGCCACGGCGGCTTCGACCTCTTCGAGGCTCGACATCGTTTCGATCCACAGCAGATCAGCGCCGCCATCGGTAAGACCGCGGGCCTGATCGGCGAAGGCCGCAGCTGCGGTCTCGGGTGTCATATCGCCCATGGGCTGCAATAGCTCACCGCTCGGCCCCATCGAACCCGCAACGACGATGTCGCGGTCGGACGCGTCGGCGGCATCGCGCCCAACCTCGGCAGCCGCTCGGTTTAGCTCGACAACTCGGTCTTGCAGGTTGTGCAGCTTGAGTCGAAATGAGGTTCCGCCAAAGGAGTTGGTCAAGATGATGTCAGAGCCAGCTTTGATATAGCCCTTGTGCACATCGACCACGTGGTCTCGATGGTCGAGGTTCCACATCTCGGGCGGGTCGCCCGCGGTCAAGCCTCGGGCGAATAGTTCGGTACCCATTGCACCGTCGATCAGCAGGGTTCCGCGTTCAGCGAGTAGCTCAGCAAGAGATGCCATGGCCCCAGTCTGCCGCAGAACTGGAACGAAACGGGGCCATGTGGGCCACTGTCACATTTCCAGGGTCGAGGTACCACGGCCTACAGTCCGGGGCATGGTTGATTTCGGAGTGTCCATCTTTCCTACAGACAAAGCAATTGACCCAATGTCGGTTGCTGTCGAATCTGAAGCACGTGGATTTGAGTCGTTGTGGTTCCCAGAACACAGCCATATTCCAACGAGCCGAGTGACACCTTGGGGGTTGCGAGAGAATGCGCCTCCGCTGCCCGAGGAGTATTGGCGTACCCATGATCAGTTCGTGGCGCTTGGAATGGCGGGGGCGGTCACCAAGAAGATCAAGCTCGCTACCGGTATCACACTTGTGGCCCAGCGCGACCCGATCTGGCTAGCCAAGCAGGTTGCAACGGTCGACGCGTTGACAAATGGTCGCGTTCTCTTTGGCATTGGCTATGGATGGAACAAAGAGGAACTCGCTCATCACGGTGTGACCTTCACCGAACGGCGAGCGGTCGTGCGCGAGCGCATCCTGGCGATGAAAGAAATCTGGCAAAACGACGAAGCCGAATTCCACGGCGACCACGTCGACTTCAGCTCCATGTGGTCGTGGCCAAAGCCGACCCAGAAGCCGCATCCTCCAATCATTCTTGGGGGAAGCGCGGGACCAAAGACAATGGCTCACATCATCGAATTTTGCGATGGTTTCATGCCGATCACGGGCCGATACAACTTCGCCGAGCAGATCACCACGCTCAAACAAATGGCCGAGGACGCCGGGCGAGATCCAGAGTCGTTCAGCTTTGGACAGTTCGCAACGCCTGCAAAGGCAGAGATCGTCGACGACCTCATTGCGGCGGGTATTCATCGGATCGTGTTTGCGTTGCCGCCTGCCGATGCTGACACCGTGTTGCCAAAGCTCGATCAGTTCGCAGAGTTCAAAGCGCAGTACGCCTAGCATTCCACGCGAGGCAACACGGTCATCTCGCGACACACTGGGGCAGTGGAAACCTCGACTGTCGTCATCTCGGCGTTCTACAAATTTGTTGCTATTGCCGATCTTGAAACCATGCAATCGGCCGTTCAAGCGACGTGCGATCAGCAAGGTATGCGCGGGTCAATTCTGGTTGCTCCTGAAGGGGTCAACGGCACAATTGCCGGTTCTCGGTCGTCCACAAATGAGTTTTTTACATGGTTCCGCAGCGACGAACGATTGACCGACCTAGAAGTCAAGGAGTCCTTTGCCGACGAGATGCCGTTCCTTCGAATGAAGGTGCGACTGAAGAAGGAGATCGTGACCTTTCGCCAGGCAGTTGATCCCACCGCCAAGGTTGGAACCTACGTGGATGCACACGACTGGAACGACATTGTTGAGCAACCCGATGTGCTGCTCATCGACACTCGTAATCAAGAAGAAGTCGCGCTCGGCACCTTTCGTAATGCTGTCGATCCTGGCACGGAGTCCTTCACCGAGTTCGCAGACTTTGTGGCAACATTGGATCCAGAGAAGCACCCGCGCGTCGCCATGTTTTGCACCGGTGGGATTCGGTGCGAAAAGGCTTCGTCGTACATGCTCGATCAAGGGTTCGAAGAAGTCATGCACCTCAAGGGTGGCATCCTCAAGTATCTCGAGACGGTTGAACCAGCCGAGTCGACTTGGGAAGGCGAGTGCTTCGTGTTCGACGAGCGGGTCACCGTCGACCACGATCTCCAGCCAGGGCCGTACACCTTGTGTCGTGGATGCCGACACGCGCTCTCACCAGCTGACCGTGCGCATGAGCTCTATGAAGAAGGTGTTGCGTGTGAGCAATGTGCACCGGCGTTGACGCCGGCTCGTGCAAGCCGGCTCCGCGAGCGTCATCGTCAGGTGCTTTTGGCGGAACGCCGCGGCACGTCGCACCTTGCGTATAAGCCCTGAAACGTGAGCGATCTGCCGGGTGCGTCAACGAGTGTGACCGATCAGGCAATCGCCGACCTCCTTTGGGTCGTAAATAGTCCATCGTTTGTGTGTGGTGCAGATGTCGCACCGCAACAGTCCTTGGCGGCGGCTGACGTTGATAGCGATGCGCTCGCCTCATTCTTGGGATCCGAGCCGCCGCATCGCGTCGGTCGATATTTCGAGGAGCTTGTGCACTTCTGGCTGAAAGAAGTACGCCACCTTGACGTCATTGGCGCCGGTATCCAGGTGCTCGATGGCAAACGCACGATTGGCGAGGTTGACTTCATTTATCGTGATGAAGGCGGTGCTCTCACGCACTGCGAGGCTGCGGCAAAGTTCTTCCTTCATCATCCACGCGAGCACGGCAGCCACTTTCCGGGGCCGAACGCCGCCGACGATTATGAACGCAAGACAACCAAACTGTTCGAACAACAGCTTCAGCTCAGCCGAGAACATTTCCCTGACGTCGTCCAGCGCCATGCATTTATGAAAGGCATGCTGTTTACTCGGGCTGGTTCTGCGGGCCCAGCGCAGCTGCCGCAACGGATGCCTGCCGATCACGGCCGCGGTACGTGGATGCGCTGGCAAGACCTGGTGGCGAGCCAGGATCGCACCGACACCATGGTGTGTGTTGTTCGCAAGCCATATTGGCTGGCACCTGAGGTGGAAGCTCTACCAATGAGATGGACTGCGCTGTGCGCCAACCTCGCTCCGCACTTTGCACAACAAGGTCACCCGATAATGCTGAGCATCCGCGATGGCACGACGACCAACGAGATCAGTCGCATGTTCGTGGTAGCAGACCAATGGCCCAGTTCGGCTGCTGTCGGATAGTCGCGAGCGCGTGGGACCCGTTGCCGCTATTAGTTGCGGCCAACCCCGACGTATTCCTCGGGAAGTAGCACACGTCGTTCGTCCTTGATGCCGTCGTCGGAGCTTGTGCGAGTCGTCGTTGCTGCGTCGATCTTGCCGTCGGCCATGTGGTAGCCGGTCGTCCGTTGACGCGTTGTGCGTCCGAGCGGGGCAGCCAATGCCTTGAAGTCAGCCTCGGTAAGACCCTGTCCGTGCAAAGCCCCTGCAGCGCGGCTGATGTTCTCGTCCATCAGCGTGCCACCAAGATCGTTAGCCCCAGCCTGCAGGATCTGGTGAGCGCCCTCGACGCCGATTTTGACCCATGAGACCTGAATGTTGTCGATCCAACCTCTATACGCAATGCGTCCGATTGCGTGCATGAGCAAGATCTCGCGAAAGGTCATGCCGCGTCGTGCTTGGCGTTGCAGATAGATCGGCGACGCCATGTGCACGAACGGAAGGGGGATGAACTCGGTGAACCCACCGGTGCGCTTCTGAAGAGCGCGAGTGCGCACCATGTGACGTGCCCAGCTGACGGGCTGCTCGATCGAACCGCACATGATGGTGATGTTCGAATGCAAGCCAATGGAGTGGGCAGCCTCATGGACTTCGAGCCATTCGTCGGTATTGACCTTGTCTGAACAAAGTACGGCGCGAACCTCGTCATCAAGGATCTCGGCGGCAGTACCGGGCAGCGACTTTAGGCCAGCGTCCTTGAGCATCTGTAGGTATTCAACGAGCGGCACCTCAAGGCGCTTTGCGCCCTCAAATACTTCGAGGGCCGTGAACCCATGTACATGCAGATCAGGCACGGCCTCTTTCACTGCTCGGGTGACTTCGATGTAGTAGTCGCCGTCGAAGCTTGGATGGATACCACCTTGTAGCGTCACTTCAGTTGCTCCAAGCTCAGCGGCTTCAATGCAGCGTTCTTGCATTTGCTCGAGCGTCAGCAGGTATGGATTGCCGCGCAGGTTTAGCGACAGCGGACCTTTGGAGAAGCCGCAGAAGCGGCACTTGAACGTGCACACGTTGGTGTAGTTGATGTTGCGGTTGTGTACCCATGTGAGGACGTCGCCTACCGCTTCCTTGCGAAGGTCGTCGGCAAGTTCTGCGACGGCTGCGACCTCGGGACCACGAGCAGAGAACAGGGTGACAATCTCGTTCTCCCCAACCTCTTGGCCAGCACGCACACCCGCAACAACTTCGCCGACCGCGCCGCCAGCTGAGGCGTGGGCGGGTATCAGGATCGGGGGAGGATTTTCAGCGCCTGAGTACCACGCTGTTGACTTGTCGCCGATCACGACGACGTCGGCGCCGTCTTCGACCTTGGCAGCCTCCATCGTGCGTTCGGGGAAGAACGCACCTGGATCGTCGCGGCCAAGACCTTCAGCGTCTGAGCGATCGAGAACAGAGAATCGATTGGCGTCGTCGAGCCACCTGTCGGCGTTGAGTGCGAACTCGGGGTAGATCGTGAGACGAGGAGCGAGCACGTGACCACGGTCTTCGGTCAGGTCGCCAAGTCGATCAAGAGCGGGCCAGGGACGTTCGGGATTGACGTGGTCTGCAGTTACTGGCGACACGCCACCCCAATCATCGATGCCTGCGTCGAGCAGCACGCCGAAGTCGTCGGAGAGGTTGGGTGGAGCTTGGAGATGCACGTCGGAGGGCAGGATCAGCCGCGCCAACGCAATGGCTTGTAGGTAGTCATCGTGATCGCATGGTGGCCATAGGTGCATCGACGTGCCGTCTTTGGGCAAGAAGTTCTGAACGATGACCTCTTGGACATGGCCATGACGGCGGTGGGACGCAGCGATCGCCTCAAGTGCTTCGACCCGGTCCGTCAGCGATTCGCCGATGCCAACGAGAATTCCGGTAGTGAACGGAATCTGCAGCTCGCCCGCCCACTCCAGCGTGTCGAGGCGGCGCCGCGGCTCCTTATCAGGTGCCCCGCGGTGGGCTTTGAGATTTGGGTTGAGCGATTCGATCATCATGCCCTGGCTAGGTGACACCTCGCGGAGGCGGGCCAGCTCATCTTTGTAGAGCGCCCCGGCGTTGGCGTGAGGCAGCATGCCGGTCTCGTCTCGAACCATCTGGCACATAGCGACCAGGTAGTCGACCGTGGTTTCGTAGCCGTGTTCGCGCAGCCAGTCTTGAGCGACCGGGTAGCGCAACTCTGGCCGTTCGCCGAGTGTGAAGAGTGCCTCGTGGGTGCCAACCTTGGCACCTTGGCGGGCGATCTTGAGAACATCGCGACGACTAAGAAACGGGTTCTCGAGGCGCGCAGGCGGTTGAGCGAACGTGCAATAGCCACACTTGTCTTGGCAGAGCATCGTGAGCGGAATGAAGACCTTGGGTGAATAGGTGACCCTGGTGCCAAACGAGCCGTCGCGTATGGCGCGGGCCCGCTCAAGCAGCTCAACGAACGGTAGATCGAGCAACGACCGACTGTGGTCAGTGATAGAGGTGGTGGACGTCACGGTCACTCCTGTCGGCCGGGGCCGGGACGAGATCGGATGTGGCTCGGTTCCACGTATTCATCGCACGTAGGACAGAGAAGAACTTGTTCAAGAGGTGTGCGGCAGCTGTCATGCACCAGCAGGGTTGGTGGCTCGCCGTGAGCTGCCCACCGGTCGCCCCAACCCATCAGCGCCACAAGGGCGGGGGAGAGGTCCATGCCTTTGGGGGTAAGGCGGTACTCAAATCGTGCGGGACGATCTTGGTATTGGACCTTGTGTAGAACGCCGTGATCGACGAGTCGCGTGAGACGATCGGTCAGAAGATTGCGGGCGATGCCGAGGTCGTCGCGTAGCTGGCTGAAACGATAAACGCCTCGAAAGATGTCACGCATGATGAGTAGCGTCCAACGATCGCCGACGAGGTCTAGGGTCGCCTCGATCGAGCAGCTGCCAACGTCACTATCGGTCTGCGCGGCGTCAATATCGTGCTTTGGCTTGTCGAGTTGCGTCTTGTCGAGCGATTCTCGCTGTGTTTCGATTTGTTGTAATTCGGCTGAACTCATGGCGAGTTGCAACTTTAAACTGACTTGGTCTAGAAAAGCAACTTACTGCGGGTTTGCGGATGTTCGAGTGATTTAGATCCACGGCGTATGGTTGGGAATGGACGATCCGCCGTGACCGGCATTGCAGCGCCACAGCGCACTGCGGCAGGGGCACCGCCCAATCGAATCGACGCTCTGAATATTGCGCTCCTCATGGTGTCGGCGGTGGCTGCGGTAGTCCTGCCGTTTGAACTCTTCCTGTTTTCGTATGCGGTGCTTGGTCCGCTGCACTACCTGACCGAGATTTCGTGGCTTCACGACAAAAAGTACTACGCGACGGGTAAATACGACGTGGGCTTGCTGGTTGCGATCTCGCTCATCCTGACCGTGTCGTTGTTTGTGCAGCAGGCCAGCGGCGGGCCGCAATGGATTGCTGACACGATCGGCTTCGACCAGCTAGAGCGCTACACGGCTCACATGATCTTTATCGGAATCGTCGCGGCCGCGTGCTTCGCATTTCTGTCAAAGCCGGAGCACAAGCTGATCGGGGTCGGCGTCGCAATAGCTCTGACCGCAGTCAGCAGTCGCATGCTGGTCCTGCTCGGCGTGTTCCTGCCGACGCTCATTCATGTGTTCCTTTTCACCAGCATCTTCATGTTGTACGGAGCGCTTCGATCGCGATCGGTGACCGGCTATCTCGCGGTCGCGCTTCATCTGTTGATCCCGGTCGTCCTGTTGTTCGTGCTACCGAGCGGTTCGGAGATCACGACCACGCAGTACGGCGCCGACGCGTACAACGATGGATTTGCTGGCCTGAACCAGGCGATCTTCAACTTCGAAGTCTTGCTGTCGCAGGATTACAGCGGGTTGGCGAACGAATTGGGCAAGCCGGTAGAGAACCTGACCTATTCCGATCTCATTTTTGAATCTGACCAGGGCATTGCCATCCAGCGGTTCATTGCGTTCGCGTACACCTATCACTATCTGAACTGGTTCTCTAAGACAGAGATCATTCGGTGGCACGCGGTTCCCAGGTCTAGATTCCTCGTCGTGGTTGTGGTCGCGTTCGCGTCGGTTGCGCTGTACGCAATCGACTACTCGCTCGGTTTCAAATGGCTCTTCCTTCTGAGCTTTCTACACGTCATGCTTGAGTTGCCTCTGAACTGGGTTTCGTTTACCGGCATTTTCCGAGAGTTATCTGGGCGCCTACGTCCAGTCAGATGACCGGTAGCAGCATGACGTTTTCAGTCGACTAGACCCAGAGCCGGTCGACCACGTTGAGCCATAGCTGTGTCGTGAGCTTGAGCGACTCGACATCTATTCGTTCGTTGTTGCCGTGGAACCGGCTCTGGAACTCTGCGAACGAGATCTTGTTGCTTAAGAGTCCGGCGCCGTACGCAGCGACACCCTTTTGTCGAAAGAAGCGAGCGTCGGTGCCACCGGTAACGATGCTGGGAACCACTCGCGCCTCGGGATATGCAATCTGAATCGCATCGCTCAAGGCTGACCACAGTGGCGTGTCGGTCGAAGATATGGCTGGCCCTTGATCCTCTTCGAACCGTCGATGGATCTCAACCGACGGCAGGAGATCGTCGCCGATGATCTCCCGAAGTCGACGATCTGCGTCGTCTTGTGACTCACCGGGCAACGTTCGGATATCGACATACAGATCAGCCTTGTCAGGAATGGTGTTGTCTTTGGTGCCGCTTTGCAGCACGTTGGGGCTGAAAGACATCTGGCAACACGAGTGCAGGTTCCGGGCCATTCCCGGTGGGAGCGTTGCGAGTGCATCATCGATGTGTGTCGGGTCCAAGAGCATGGCCTGGGTCTTTGCGTCGAGTCCCAAGGCCTTAACGCGATCACGAAACATGTCGTCAATGTTCGGCGCGATCTCGTACTCGCTCATTCGGGTCACGATCTTGGCGGCCTTGATGAGTGCGTTGTCGGTTCCGAACGGCATCGAGCCGTGACCAGGTTCGCCGTGTACAACGACATGACGAAAGGCGCCGCGCTTTTCCCCACTGGTTAGCAACACGGTGGTGCCGTCGTCGCCGAATGAGGGCGTGCCGCCGTATTCAGTCAGCAGGTAATCGCAGGCCACGGAGTCCCAGTTGTCTTCGATGATTTGTTTCGCTCCAAGCACACCGCCCGCTTCTTCGTCGGCCACCCCGAAGTAGATGATGTCGCCCGGGTAGCGTTTGTCAGATCGGACTATCTCGCGAAATGCGACGAGCATTGACGACGTGAGGTTGAGCATGTCGACTGCACCTCGACCCCAAACTTCCTGCGTGCCGTCGGCTGCGGTGATGAGCTCGCCGCCGAATGGGTCGTTCAGCCAGCCGTCAGGGCTTACCGGAACGACGTCGGTATGTCCCATGAGGCAGAGTTTTGGGGCATCTGGGTCCGTCCCTTGGTAGCGCGCCACCAGCGATGTGCGATTTGGCTCGGGTTCGTAGACCTCGAAGTCGACACCTATGCCCTCAAGCTCGTTGCGCAATAGTCGGGCGCTGCGATCCTCGTGGCCCGACTCGGGAGTTCCATCGTTAACACATTGGTTGCGAATGAGCTGTTGAAGCAGTTCGACGGTCTCTTGTGTCAACGTGTCGATTGATGTGCCCACACAAGTCTCCTTAGAAAGCGGTTCGCCAATACTGCCACGACAGGCGATGCTGACATGTCCTACAGGCGATGGGGGCCAGTGGGTTTCCCAGCCTTCGCACCCGTTATACGTGGACGGCGGTTGAGCATGGAGATCGCTGAGCAGGCGCGCAGCGTCGACCCCACAACGTCGATTCTTCTTTGTTGGGCAAGCGACTCTGATGGCCGCGAGCTCAGCTAGTCGATGCCGAGCTCGCTGTGAATGGCACGAACGGTGTCGCTTGAGATGCCCAGGCCTGATGCGAGGTTGCGAAGGTACTCAACTTCTGAGGGCTCGTCGATCGTGATGGGCAGCAGCGATGCGGCGTACACGTCGTTTTCATGTCCGGACGGGACCGAGCGCACAAACGCATCAAGGTCGAGCGGCGAGGTGAGCTCGCTGCGCAGGAGCGCCTCTTCTTGCGCGTCCATGTCGCCGATGTGACCCATGATGCGTTGAATCTCGTCTTCATCGACGTTGCCGTCTGCCTTGGCCGCGTTGCACATGGCCTGAAGCAGGATCATTGCATCGTCATCGGACATCGCAGGAGCATGCGCTGCTGCCACGTCGTGGTCGTCGTCCTTCTTGCCGAGAACACCGCCGAGCATGGAGCCCAGCCCTCCTCGAGCGAGCATGGATCCGGCCATGCTTCCTACCATTCCGCCCATTCGTCCGCCGAGCATGCGCCCAACGGTCCCGCCACCAAATGCGCCGATCAAACCCGTAATCATTCTGCTTGCGCTCATTGCGTGGCCCTTCCCGACCCCGGGCGTCATGACGCCCAAACATCGGATTCTTAGTTGTATGAGTGCCCGACGGTACCGGCCAGCCGGGCCGTCGCACCGCCGACTAGGTCGGGCGACCGCCGCCGACGATCCCGCTGAGCCGGCTTAAGAATGGCTTCAGTTGGCTGCGGTCTGAATCGGCCCCACTTAGCCTCAAACGAGTGAGCCCGCGAATAACGCTGCCACTCCGAAGGTTCAGACACGCTCGGCCGGCGGCATCATCAGGCGACTTCGGAATCGGCCTTGGGTGTTGGCAGCGATTCAAGAACTAGGGAATTGAGTGCGGCCAAGTGTTTCCGCATGGCTGTCTTTCCTGCGCTCGTGGCCCCGAACTATGTCTCTCGGGTTGGGCCGCGGCCTGACTTCTTGACCGTGACGTAACCGACATCGGCGAGCGCTTTCATCTGCTTGGAGAGATCGCTGTCAGAGAGTTCGAGATGGTGGCGCATGAACGCAAATTCCACCTGTCGATCGTTCGCCAGCATGCCTATGGCCGCGAGCTTCTTTGGGGTGGATAGCAAGGGGTCGAGTTCGTCTAGGCTCATTCGCCTCGGACCGCCTGCAGATGGCGTCTCGCCATGCTGGCTTGCGCCGCCACCCGCGGCGGCATCGGAGCTAGTGCCGACTACCGCTGCTTTGTGATCGAGAGCTTGTCGATCACGACCGGCTCAACTCCGTTGCAGGCACACGGCTGCGTGCTTCTGCTCGCGCAGCAGCGTGTGCTTGATTCTGGGCACACCGTGGACGCGAAAACTACGGTGGTGACCACGAGCGGGGGATAGGACGGCACGAGATGACAGACAAACAACCACGGCGTGCCGTGTCGGATTGGGCTACTGACTTTGATCACTTCTCACCTGACTATGTTGCTGATCCCAACGCGGTGCACACAGAGTTGCGAGCGCGTTGTCCAATAGCGAGAACCGAGCGCTACGGCGGTGTGGTGATTCCCACGGCATTCGCCGATGTTGCTGCAGCGGCCCATGACCCAGATGTGTTCACGAGTCGACGCATCATTATCTCGGAGACGCCGACGGACCGCCGCGGTGTCATTTTGCCGCCGATCAACCTTGACCCGCCAAAGCACACGGCCCCTCGGCGTGCAATGCTGCCGTTCTTCAACCCCACGAACACATTGCGATGGGAACCGACTATCCGCGAGATCTGTGGTCGCCGGCTGTCGGATCTGGCGCATCGCACTGAATGTGATCTTGCCGCCGACTACGCCAAGCATGTCCCTGGCGATCTCACCGCTGCGATGTTCGGTGTGCCTGAGAGCGAAGCGCACCAATTTCGCGAATGGGTCCACCAGCTTCTGGAAGTTGGGCCTACCGATCCCGAGGTTGAGCGTGACACCACGCACCACATGCTTGCGTACATGCACGGTCTGATAAGCGACCGGCGCAGCAACGGCGGCAATGATCTTGTCACATATCTCTTTGAGCAGCAGGTCGCTGGCGAAGCTATTCCGGATGAGGAAATGGCGAAGATGCTGTTTCTGCTGCTCGTTGCGGGTATCGATACGACGTGGTCGGCGCTTGGCCACTCGATCCTGCACCTTGCGACTCACGAGGGCGATCGGCGACGCCTCGTCGAGGAACCTGAACTTATTCCCACTGCAACCGAGGAATTCCTTCGAGCGTATGCGCCGGTGTCGGTTGCGCGAATTGCGACCAAGGACGCCGATGTCGGCGGATGTCCGGTGCGCCAAGGGGAATGGGTCATGCTCAACTTTCCCGCAGCGAATCGTGATCCAGCCGTTTTTGACGCGCCAGACGATGTCCAGATTGACCGTGCCAAGAATCGTCACGCGGCCTTTGGACTGGGCGTGCACCGTTGTTTGGGGTCAAACCTGGCCCGGCTGGAACTCAACGTAGCGATCGAGATGCTGCTGAGACGATTTCCAGACTTTACGCTAAAGCCCGATGCTGAGCTTCAGTACTCGGCTGGCAACGTTCGTGGGCCGCGCTCGGTGCCGGTGCACCTTGGGGCTGCGAGCGCAACGTAGTCACTAAAAGAGGCCAAGCCGGACTCCAACCGAGCGGGCGAGCGCACTGATCGACGCCGTGCGTGCGCATAGGGCCGATCGCGGTGCCTGGAGACCGCACGAATTGTTCTAGCCCGATTGTTCTAGCCCGATTGTTCTAGCCGAGACAGTCGCGTCTCCAGGGCGATAACACCGCTGTCGTTCGCTGCGCTCACGGGCCGCTGGGCCCCGACGTAACGTGACAACCGCCGTGAGCGAGACAATCCGCTGAGTCCCCAGCCAACGGTCAGCGCCAACGAGCGCCTCGTTCCGGCCAAGTTCACACTTGCCACACATGGCTCACGAGCCCCATTTCCGACTCCAATCCTGAAACGCAACATTACGCCCATATGAAGCGTTAGGCCCTCTAATAACATTTGTGTAGTTCTGTTTGCTGTAATTTCACTATTTTTCGGGCCGCATTTATTACGAAATCTTTACAGTAGGTAGTCAAACTGTTACATCAAGGACTGCACACTGATGTCATGTTCGCTCCTCGCAAATTCCGGACGCTCCGCTTCCGGTTCCTCGCGCTACTGGTCGTAACTGCGGTCATCGCCGTCGTGACGGCCTTCGACTACGACCCACGGCTACCGTTCTCTCTCGGCGAATCGCCAGGCGTTGAAGAGGAAGCAAAAGTCCTGGCCTTGGAGCGTGCGCCCGACACCTCGGCCGCGGCCGCTGACTCTGATTTCGAGGAAGTAAACGTCCTGGCGTTGCAGCGTGCGCCCGACACCCTGGCGGCTGCCACAGGTACTGCGGCGGCTGAAGCGAATGAGGGCTCGCAAGCGACAGACTCGCAAACGTCAGAACCGACTGTTGCCAGCGACGATGCGACGGTAGACGCGCATGAAAACTCGCAAGCGTCTGAGGAGAACGTGCTTGCGGGTGAAAGTCTGCCTGATCCAGAAACGGCGGGCGCTGCGGAGGTCGCTAACGCGTCCTTCGAGCTGGTCTCGATCGGCGAGTTCGACAGTCCGGTTGAAGTTGTTCATCGGCCACATGACTCCCGCGACTTTGTTGTGGAACAAGGTGGGCGGCTCGTGGCTGTGGGCGACGGCGGCGCCGAGATCGTCGTTGATGTCTCACAACTGACTTCTGCTCGTGGCGAGCAAGGCCTTCTTGGCGCTGCGTTCGACCCCGACGCACCGTTTGTGTATCTGCATTACACCGACAGTGCCGGTCACAACGTGCTCGATGAGTTCGCTATCGACCCTGCGTCAGGTATCGCCGATCCTGCATCACGTCGCACGGTGCTACGCGTTGAGCAGCCGTACGAAAACCACAATGGCGGCGAACTGACCTTTGGCCCCGATGGATACGTCTACCTTGGACTCGGCGACGGCGGCCTTGCCGATGATCCCGTTCGAGCAGCACTTGATCTGTCCAGCCGGCTTGGCAAAATCTTGCGGATAGATCCGGCGATGTCGGATGTTGGCGCAGCCTTCACGATTCCAGATGACAACCCCTTTGCAAACAGCCCAGATATCGACCCGACGATTTGGTCGTACGGGCTGCGCAACCCGTGGAAGTTCTCGTTCGACTCTGCGACAGGGGACCTCTGGATTGCTGATGTCGGTCAGAACAGGTTCGAAGAGATCAATATGGCCCCTGCAACGGACGGTGTTCCTGGCGGCCAAGGGATCAGCTTTGGGTGGAGTGCGTTCGAGGGCAATGAACGATTCAATGACGACCAAGACGCTGCCGGCCACACCGATCCCTTCCTCTCCTATGCACGTGATGAAGGAAGGTGCTCGGTCAGCGGTGGGGCGCTGTATCGAGGCGACGATCTACCGCTAGATGGCTGGTTTGTGTTTGGTGACTATTGCACGGGCTCGGTCTGGGCCTTCGATGCGACCGATGCATCAGCTGATCCAGTCGCACGCGAAATCGCAAATGTCGGTGCGCTTGTGGCGGTAGTCGCCGACGGTGCCGGTGGACTCCTCGTGGTATCAAACAGCGGTGGTGTGTACCGGGTGCAATCGAGTTAGGCGCACGCACGCGCAAGCAAGGTTGGTGGCCAGCCGGCCGGGCAACTAACAGTGTGGGTTGCTGGCGGGTGGCCTGGCTATCTAGCGTGTCTGGCCGAGCTGGCAGTTGGTGTTACCCCCAGGCACGCGATAGCACGCCACGAAAGGTAAGGACCGCAGCTTTGGCCAGTCGGTACGAGCAGCCTTGATTCTGAAGCCCTGGTCAACCGCTTTAATGTCGAGCGATGTCAAGAGATCGATAACGCCGGTGCGCCGGATGCTCTTTGGGTCATCCAGTATCAAGCCGTTGCTGTTCGATTCAGACTCGATAACCGAAGCTAAGAACGCTTCAGGATCGCAGGTAGTCGCCGGATGGTCTAACGGATTTGAGAGCAAGAACGATTTGCTGTAGCTCGGCAACTCGATCCGGAACCGGTCATGGCCTTGTTTGGATTTGCCTTGGCGGTAGTCGAGCCCAAGCTCGTCAAGGTTTGCCTCCATGTGTCGGGCGACAGCGCCACTCTTGGTCCTGAAGAAGAAGTCGCCAGAAGATGTTCGGTACGAACCGTCGGCCCATACCCAGCCAAGAACTCTTGCCGACGCGTAGGTGCACCGTGAGAGATTCTGACTAGCTTCCGCTTCCGAAGCTGCGGGCACGACGAAGAGAGTGGTAGCGAGGATCGCCAGCGCGAGGCATCGGGCCAGCAAAGCAGGCCGAGTAGGGCGGCAGCGAGGCAGCCCGCCAGGGGTGGTACTGAAACTTGTTGAGGTGCGCATTGAACTGAGTAAACCTTCTTGGGTCGCCACGGATACATCCAGCCGACACTGCACCCCGTTTGCGCAGCAGCGGCAGAACATACAGCAGAGGTGCTGCGCCTTCGCGTCACCTTGTACTCGCCACCCCAATTTCTCTTTGGAAGACTGGCTCCGTGCAGCCAGCCGAGCTCGTTGATATCGATCGTTATCCTTTGAATTCGGACGGTTCAGCGGCGTACTGTTCGCTCGTTGACGCTCAGCACACCAATTTTTGTGAACGAGGGTTTGCACTGATTCCTGGCTTCATTACCGACGCAGCACTTGCTGCGATGGTGGACGAGGCTGCGGCACTTGTTCCCCACGCGTTTCATTGCCGAGACGAACACAATGTGTACCTGGGCCCCAACGATCCCGATCTGGGCGCACACCATCCGCGAAACCCTCGTGATCTCGCCGATTCTGGCCCGCACATTCGTTCAAGCTGGTTGGTCCAAGAGCGATGTGCAGCACGCACTTTTCTACCGTGCGCGAATTCCCGCTTCGACCTTCGAGAAGATGATTGGCGAGTGAAGCAACTTGACGGCAGGGCGGCGGCGCCTCATCGACCTGGTCGACGACGAACTCCTCCCGGCGGTGTTTGCAGATTCAGATGACCCAGCTCGACTCGTGCCTATTGTCACCCGACCCGAACGCCTCATGATCGCGGTAGCAGGTGACCCGGACCGCACCGAGGCGTATGCGCTGAGCAACGGCGGCCCTGACGGCTGGTGGACTACCAAACCGATTGAACTGAGCCCGGCTCTGGACTTGGGGTAGCGGGAGTAACGGTGCAGAAAACAACGCTTGAACGTTCAGTTTGCTGAACGATGTCGCCATGGGGTGGTCGTGTCAATGAAGGTCCCAAGGTGGGCATAAGGGTTAGGTGGTGGTGTGAGT
>Ga0209828_1000406_pt1 | contig 41610 bp, 25 predicted proteins | sample MaitaG_FD_187429 | JGI IMG/M metagenome (GOLD analysis project Ga0209828, IMG submission 187429) | Marine algal microbial communities from Maine, USA - Maine_Asex2 metaG (SPAdes) (version 2) | ecosystem: Host-associated > Algae > Red algae > Unclassified | place: Maine, USA | collected 2015-01-05
TCATTTGTCAGATATTCTAAAACCTTAATACCTATCTCCTTGATTAGGAATATGGGATTCTTATTATGTGTATCATTTTTATGTTTTTCTTGTGAAGTAAAATTAGCTGATGACTTAGCTGTAGCATATGAGGATTTACCAAATGAATTAGATTTTAATATTCAGGTCAAACCTGTCGGTCCCGATGAGGCAAAGCGAGAAGTAGATTTGCGGCTAGATATTTCAGAGAATGCTATTAGACCAATGACTAGTAATGGACAGTATGCAATTAAAGAAGGTAGTCTAAAATCTAGTGAGGTTTATCATCGAATTGTCTCTGACGATCTAGAGTATATGATCCCAACACCAAGTTCAAATTTAAAGCTTACTTCAAAGGAAAAAGCAATAATAATTAAATGGATAGAAGAGGGCGCTAACTATAAAGAACATTGGGCATTTATAAAACTAAATTTTGATTTATTTAAATCACATTATCTACCTGATTATGTATTTGAGATCTATGGAAAAAATAGTCGAGACCCAGAGACCTATGTTGCCAATTGTTTAATGGCAGGAGCAGGAGTCAAGCCTGGATTTAGTTATGGGCTCACTGATGACTGTAGTGATAACAAGCTTGAGAATCCGATTCATGTTCATGATTTTCATGCTACGCTAATGCACTTAATGGGAATCGATCATGAGAAGTTGGTATTCAAATATCAAGGGAGAAGATATAGATTGACGGATGTCCATGGTCGTGTTGATCATGATATTTTAAGCTGAAATAATCAAAATTAAAATGTGAATTAAAATTATAATTTGAAAGCTAAATAAAACGATTAAAGTGAAAATTAACTGTCTTTCTTATCCTTCTAGATGCCTTATTCAATTTTGCATGGCAGTTGTTTTATTTGGATTTATTCTGAGTTGCAAGGGAGACTACAAGGGTGAGAAGGAAGTTTATACATTTAAGGTTAGCCTGTGGGCGAATCAAGACCATACTTGGTTTAAAGCCTTTGACTATTTTAAAGAGATTCTTGATCAGCGGACAAATGGCAGGTTGCAACTTGAAGTATACCCTTCCGAACAACTAGCAAAAGAAATAGAGTCAATCCGGTTGATTCAGGCAGAGGTGATTGATATGACAGCGACTGCTTCTCTATTAAGTAATTGGATTGAGATTGCAGCCTTCTGTGAAATGCCATTCTTGCTTCGAGATTCTATTGACAAAGACAATTTATTGAATGGACCTATTGGGAATAGAGTAAAGCGAGAAATGTTAGAAGAGCTTGGACTAAGACCAGTCGCCATTTTTGAAAGAGGTCCACGTCATTTGACATCCAATGTTCCGATAAGACATCCAGATGATTTAAATGGGATAATTTTGAGAGTACCTAATGTTCCTTCTTTTGTAACTGCGTGGAGTGCTATGGGAGCCAAGCCGACACCGATGGCATTTTCGGAAGTATTTACGGCACTGCAGCAAGGGACTATTGCTGGTCAAGAGAATCCCATGTCATTAATATCAACTGCTGGATTTTCAGAAGTGCAGGAATATATCAACCTTACCGAGCATGTGATGAGTTGGAGTTATGCTGTGGTCGGCGAGAAACAATTTCAAAATTTACCTCCCGATTTGCAAGAGATATTTTTGAGTGCGGCAAAAGACATGGAAGCATTCGAACGCAATCTTTTTCTGACGAATGAACGAAATGTTAGAGCGACCTTGGAAGGAAAAGGGATGCAGTTTGTTGAAGTTGATAAAAATGCATTTAGTAAAAAATGCGAGCAGGCAATTTATAATAGCTTGTCTCCTGAGATGCAAATCGTTTATAAAGAATTTGTAACCATTAGAAATCAGCGCGGATAATGACTAAACAATTTATATCTAAAATATGTAAAATAGGTACACTTATTAGTATGTACGGCCTTATACTGAGTGTAGTTATCCAGATTTTCGCTAGGATTTTTTTGGCCCATGCTCCAGCTTGGACAGAGGAAGCGTCTCGGATGTTTTTTATTTATGCGATTGCCTTTGCTGCAGGGCCTGCATTTGAAAGTAAATATTACATAGGTGTTCAATGGCTATTTGATAAATTTTCTATTCGGGTTCAAAAGATAATCGATAGGATTACGATGACTATTTTGTGCGTATTTTTTTTAATTATGACATGGTATGCTTTTGAATTTACGCTTATGGGTTATCAAGAAAAATCGCCTGGCATGAAAATTAGAATGGCCTTTGTATTTTTCAGCATGGTTATTTTATCAGGATCACTGGCTTTTTATATTGGCGTGTATTTAAAAGAAAATAAATTAAATAGAGAGCTGTGATCACCTTAGTCTTATTCATATTTGTCATTACACTATTACTGAGATTTCCTATCGCATTTGCACTTGGTATATCTTGTCTAGTATATATTCTAGTCGCAGATATTCCTCTGATCGTAATTCCAATGAAATTATATTCTGGAATAGATGTGTTTGTGTTGTTAAGTGTTCCAGGGTTTATCCTTGCGGGAAATTTGATGAATGAAGGAGGCCTGACTGCAAAAATAATTTCTTTTTGCAATCATTTATTCGGGCACATCAGAGGAGGACTTGCATTGACAAATGTCGGAGCGTCTATGTTGTTCGCTGGTATCTCAGGGACTGCGGTTTCTGATACTGCCAGTATAGGGTCTGTAATGATTCCCGCGATGACAAAAGATGGTTATTCAAAAGAATTTGCCTCGGCACTGACAGCTGCTTCTTCTACTGTTGGTCCAATTATTCCGCCAAGTATTCCGATGATTATTGCAGCTACTTTGAGCGGCATGTCGGTTGGGAAATTATTTCTGGCAAGCGCAATCCCTGGATTTATCTTGGGTATCAGCTTTATGTTTGTCACATATTTTATATCGGTAAAACGTAATTATCCAAAGCATCCAAGAAGTAGTTTTGTGCAAGTTGCCAAAGGGTTTGTAGAAACATTCTGGGCGATGTTGATGATTTTTATCATTTTATTTGGAATTATTGGTGGTGTGTTTACACCAACGGAAGCTTCTATTGTAGCTGTATTATACGCCTTATGTATCGGGATATTTATCTACAAAAAGTTAAACATTAAAAATATACAACAGGTCATTTTTGATTCTATGAAGACGACAGCTTCTTTAATGATATTAATTGGCTTTGCAAACCTGTTTGGATGGATTTTAATTACAGAAAAATTACCATTTTACATTACTGAACAGTTAATGGTTTTTGGTGATAATAAAATAATTGTCTTACTTCTTATTAATATTATTCTCTTATTTATAGGATCATTTATGGAAACAATAGCAGCACTATTAATACTGTTTCCTACATTATTGAAAGTAGCAGTAACAGTTGGTGTAGATCCGATTCATTTTGCAGTGATTGTTGTTCTTAATTTAATTATTGGATTAACGACACCTCCAGTTGGTGTTTGTTTATTTGTTGCCTCAGGAATAGGGAAGGTTCCGATGGGAAAAATAAGTATTGAAATTATTCCTTTCTTGTGTGTGAGTTTATTTGTCTTATTATTAGTCACATTTATTCCTGATTTATCTTTGATTTTACCGTCTTTATTCTCTGAATAATTATTTTATTATAATTTCAATTTTCATTATGAATTTTGGTTTAAAAAAATTATACATCAACGGTCAATTAATTGATTCTTCAAATGGTGATACATTTGATGTTGTTTGTCCTGGGGATGAAAAAAAGATTGCAAATATAGCTTGGGCAACTGCAGAAGATACGAACAAGGCTTTGTGGTCTGCCCAAGCAGGATTTGAATATTGGTCTGCACTGTCTACTGATGATCGGAAGGCATGGATAAACAAGCTTAGAGATAAAATAATAGATCACCAAAAGCTACTGAGAGAGAGTATCATGTACGAAATGGGAAAAGTGTGGACAGGTACTGAAGAGGATTTAACAAGTCTCACAAACTCATTGGCATATTATGCTGATGAAGTAGAAAAGAGAGAGACTGAAAAATTAGTGGACAAAGAAGGGACCCATAAACATAATATGGTATCTAAACCCATTGGAGTTGTAGTTGCTTTTTTAGCATATAATTTTCCTTTACTTAATCTTGGATTTAAGCTTGGTCCCGCACTAGCTTCTGGTTGTAGTATTATCATTAAACCTTCTGAATTTTCACCGCTATCTGCGTATATAATTGGAGAGATATGTGCCTCAATTGATTTTCCGAAAGGAGTGATAAATATTTTGTGTGGTGATGTTGAACACGTTGGTAAAGTTCTTTGCGAAAGTAGAATTCCTAAATTAATAACGCTTATTGGGTCTACCAATACAGCAAAGAAACTCATGATTCAAGGAAGCCATTCATCACTTAAGAGATATAGTATGGAGTGTGGCGGGAATGCTCCATTTATTGTTTTTCCAGATGCAGATCTAGACACGGCCATTGCTCATGGTGCCGCTTTAAAAATTGGAAATGCAGGACAAATCTGTGTTGCTCCAAATCGATTTTTTATTCATACTGATATTATTGATCAGTTTTTAAAAGGAATGCAGAAAAAATTTGAAGGGGTTAATGTCGGTTTTGGTTTGGAGGCGAATCCTGATATGGGGCCACTTGCCAATAAACAATCTATAGGTAAAATATCTAAAATCGTATCTGCTGCAATGAACCAAGGAGGTGAGTTATTATTTGGAGGTAAGCCATTAGATAGGTCTGGTTATTATTACGAACCTACATTAATACATCTAAAAAATAAAGAGGCAGAAGTTTTGCAAGATGAGGTGTTTGGTCCTGTTGCAATGGTCGTCTCATTCAGTACGAAAGAAGAGGTTTTAGAATTATCTAATAATACAAGTGCTGGTTTAGCATCATATGTGTATACAAAAGATGATGCTAAGATTCAGTTTTTTATTGACCAGCTTGAATTTGGAGAAATTCACATAAACGGATTTAAATTTGATATTTATTTACCGCATGGTGGTATTAAAGATAGTGGGAGTGGAGTAGACTGTTCTCCTCTTGCATTAGACGAATATTTTATACAAAAAAGAGTAACACAATTGATTTAGTGCAAATGTGATTTTATAAAAAAAAATTGAATATTAATTCTGATGTGTCGAAATATTTATAAAATCATTTATTTAGCTCTATCAAGTTTTATTTTGGCATGTTTTCTATTTACATGTAGTAATTACTAGGGTCCATTATATAGTAACAAAAAATAAAATTAAAAACCAAACGCCATTATTATTCTAGCATATGATCAGGAAATGGATATCTTAGATGTCATAGGAATCCTTGAGTGAAAAAACCACATTATTCAATTTTGATAGAATAAGACATAAAATTTATTATTTTAATATTATGAGAAAACATATTAACTGTTACACAAATAAGCTAGCACTCGTGGTATTACTATCCAGTTTATGTTTTTTATATTTTAGTTGCGTTCCAAGTGAAAGGGATCAACAAGAGATTGATAAACCAAACATTGTTTTTCTTTTTGCTGATGACATGACGTACTCTGCTGTTCATGCTTTGGGTAATACTGAAATAGAAACACCTAACCTAGATAGACTAGTCAATAGCGGTGTCACATTTACCCATAGCTATAATATGGGCGCATGGAATGGCGCTGTTTGTGCAGCTTCAAGGGCGATGATTATATCAGGACGGTCAGTTTGGCGAGCTAATGAATTTCGCCAACATTGGGGAAAAGATGATACAATTTATTTTAACCAGAGTTGGGGAAAGCTGATGGAAGGCGCTGGCTATGACACTTATATGACTGGGAAATGGCATGTAGATGCTCCTGCAGAAAAAGTCTTTCAACAAGTGAAGCATATCCGTCCCGGGATGCCTCAAGATAATTGGAATCATCATGAAATGGTTAAACAATTCGATGAAGTGGTGGACAAACTGATGTTAGATGGAAAATTGGTCACATCAGCAGATGTCATGCCAGTAGGGTATAATCGACCATTAGATGAAAATGATAAATCATGGTCTCCGTCGGATCCTAAATTTGGTGGATTTTATAAGGGCGGTAAACATTGGAGCGAGGTCCTGAAAGACGATGCTCTTGAATTTATTGATCAGGCAAAAAATAAGGACAATCCATTTTTTATGTATCTGGCATTTAATGCACCGCATGATCCAAGACAAGCGCCCCAAGAATACATTGACAAATATCCAATTGAAAATATTTCTATTCCTAAGAGTTGGATGCCTGAATATCCATGGAAGGACAGCATCGGGAATAGTGCCAGTTTAAGAGATGAAGCTCTTGCACCTTTTCCTCGAACAGAATATGCGACGAAAGTACATATCCAAGAGTACTATGGGATTATCACACATTTGGACGAACAAATTGGAAAGATACTTGATGCACTTGAGGCTTCTGGAGAAATGGACAACACATATATTTTCTTTACTGCGGATCATGGTTTGGCGATGGGGAGACATGGCCTCCTAGGTAAACAAAATATGTTTGATCACAGTATCCGACCACCACTCATGATGACTGGACCTGATATACCAAAAGGTGTAAAAGTGAATACCGATGTTTATCTGCAAGATATAATGGCAACGTCTTTAGAATTAGCTGGAATAGACAAACCCGATTATGTTGAATTTAATAGTTTTTTACTTCAAGCTAAAGATGAAAAAACGGATAGCAATTATAATGAAATTTATGGTGCCTATGTAAATGATCAACGTATGATTCGCAAAGATGGATTTAAATTAATTGTCTATCCACGAATAAAAAAAGTCCTTTTATTTAATGTAGATGATGATCCTGATGAGATAGAAAATTTAGCTGAGAATGCAGGGCAAAATAGAAAAGTAAAGTCACTTTTTAGTGATTTGATACAATTGCAACATAAATTGGATGACGAATTATCATTGTTAACTATGTATGATACACTTTAATATTTTCATTTTCATATGAATACTCTGTAGTTTAAATTTTACGTCTCCACCTGATCTATGAATTCCTGTGTCTGATGAGCATCAGCATTTCATCAACTGCTGTTATAGGCAAGTGGAATGTAAAGGAAGCACATGATTATGATTATCAAAAAACTTAAAACTCTTTTCAAGGTGTTCTACCCAATAAGGCCATTCGTGCCCACCACTAAATTCTTGATAACTATGATTTATATGTAAATCTTGTAGTTGACCATGAAGTAGACGGTTAGCGTCGACCAATGTATCAGAACTACCACAATCAAATCTTAATGCAGGAAGTATTTTTTGGTTTTTTGTCATAGCATCAATAACATTAGGGGAATCACAAAATGTAGAATACTCTTCCAATGGTTCTTCTACAAATTGAGCCATTTGCTCTAATGCCGTTATTGAACTATGTGCTGAAATTGCCTTGAACTTATCTGGAAATCTGGCACCCAACATCAATGCACCATAACCACCCATTGATAAGCCACCAATACACAAAGTAGAATTTTTTCCAGCTTCAGGAATATTTTCAATAATGGCTAGTGGAACATCATTCACAATCCATTGATCAAAATTTATATCATGATGAGAAAAATATGCAGATCCATCACCCCATAATCCATCAGAAGGCATGGCAATAATAGCCGGATTGATGTCACCATTAGTTATCAGTCTTTCTGCAGTCTGAGCAGCACCTCCATTCAAAGCCCAACTCCATGCACTTCCATAAACCCCATGCAATAAAATATAAATAGGCAAGTCTGTTTTCCCTTCTTCTACGTTTGGAATGAATAAGCATATGTCGCCTCTACCTTTTAGGTTTTGTGTTTTGATAGTCAGAAAACGTAAGTTGTTTTCATAAATAGGATCTGATAGTTTTACAGTTCTAAAGCTGCTCATGTTATAATGTAGATTTGTTATTTAAAAATAATGACACCTTTTGCATTTCTACCATTCAATAAATCATCAAAGGCCATCTGTAATTCATCTAATTCATATTCTTTCGTGATCATCTCATCTAATTTCAAATCTCCTTTTTTATATAAGCGCATTATTTCTGGAAAGTCTATTTGTGGTCGACATTTTCCATATAGTGGATTGATATAAATTTTATCCCATTCAAATAAACGCATGTCGATCGTTATCTCTTCTTCAATGCCGCTTACCTGAATAGCAGTTCCAGCATTGCGAATCATCGCCAAAGGTGCAGCACCCATAGCAGGTATTGCCGTACATTCAAAAGCATAATCCGCTCCTCTACCTCCTAGCATTGTTTTTACCTTTTCTGCCGTATGAGTTAAACCATGATCATTTATATCTGCAAGAATAGTATCTGTCGCACCAAACTGTTTTGCTAATTTTAATTTACTAGGCTTAACATCAATTGCAATAATTCTTTGTGCTTGAGAAATTTTGCAAGCCTGAATCACATTTAATCCAACACCACCGCAACCCAATATTACAGCTGAACTACCTGCGGTTAATTTCGCAGAATTGACAACGGAACCATAACCTGTCATCACGCCACAACTCACAATTGCTGCTGCTGAAAAATTCAAATTATCTTCTTCTATTTTAACCATGGCAGATTTTTTAACTAAAGCATACTCACTTAATGTGCCTAAATTAAAAGATCGCTCGATGGCTTTGTCGTTCCAGTTTGTTCCTTCTAAATGGGCATGTCCTGGTGTATATCCATTTCCACCTGCTACAACAGGTGAATTGGTTTCACATATATGTTGGTTACCTTTATTGCATTGAAAGCAATTCATACATGGAGTTGCCCAATTTAAAATGACTTTATCGCCCTCGACTAAATGACTCACTGCTGAGCCAACAGCTTTTACAATGCCTGCTCCTTCATGGCCCATCACGATTGGTTTTCCCCACGATAAAGAATCATAATCTGTGTGACATAATCCTGCAGCTTTCATTTTTACGAGTACCTCATCATCTTGAGGATCACTGAGTGTTACATTTTCTATTACAAATTTTCCATTGCCTGTAGAGATAGCACTTTTGGATAGTATTGGCATAATTATGTTATGGGATTAAATTTTACGCGGAGGGTGTCGAATCCAACTTTGCGATTAAATTTCCCCCATTTTTCAATGTTTTCTTCGCAGTCTAATAAATCAATCGACTGAATTTTTGAAGCTAATGTTCTCAGTAATACTTTAATAATCTGACGGGTGTGATGTGCGCCAATACAGTTATGAGTCCCAATTCCAAATGCGATATGTGGATTTTTATTTCTATCTAATATGACTTCATTCGGGTTTTCGAAGACTGAAGCATCCCGATTGGCAGATGCCCAGCAGAGAGAAATACGGCTATCATTTTTTATCGCATGTTCACAAACTTTTGTGTCTTTTGTAGCGACTCTTCCCATGTGTGTCAGTGGAGAAAAATACCTAATCAATTCCTCAGTTGCTTTATGAATTAGTCTTTTTTCATTTCGTATTCGCTCCAATGATTCAGGATGCTCAGCAATGTAGGCGATCGTATTTGTTACAACATTGATTACAGTATCTCGTCCGCCAGCGAAAGTCAAAATCATGACACCTTTAACTTCTTCTTTACTTAACTTTTCCCCTTGTAGGTCTGATGCTAATAAAACAGAGTATAGATCCTCGCCAGGATTGGCTATTGCTTTATCAATTTGTTCATCGATGTAGTCGTAAAGAATGTTGGCTTTAGTTGCATCAAGTGGATTGTCATCGCTACGAAAGACATGTGTTCCCCAGGCAATCCAGGTTTCAGCTTCTTTTTCGGAAATATTGAGTAGGAGTGTCAGAGCTTTTGACTGCAGAGGCAAGGCAAATTCACTTACGATTTCCAAATCATTTTTCTTGATCATTCCATCTAGCAGATCGCTGATTTGGGTCGTTAGTTTTGATTCATATTCTGATTGGAATGGACGCTTGAACCAAGCTTCGATTAGGTTTCGATATTCACCATGTTTGGGAGGATCGACTTCAAAAGGAATCTGTCGAGTGTCTCTGATATTAACTTCTGAGGGGATAACGATTCGTCCGGGTGTTGCGCCAGATTGAAACGTCTCAAAATTGTGTGCACATTTAAGCACATCTTCATGACGAAGGATCATCACAACCGGATCGTCTTGGTCGGTAATTTGACTATGACCTTTTTCTAAACGAGCTTTCTCGAAAGGGTCATGAAATACACTTTTTTTCATGATGAATAATTTTAGTATTAGCTTTAATTATGTAACATACTTATAATTCAAATAATTTTTACTTCTTTATTAACTAGTTGTAGTAAAATGCTTAAGCACATCCTCATTTAATTCAAATCCTAATCCTGGCTGATCTGATATTATAAATTCACCTTGTACAAACTCCATGTCTGATGTAGTTAACTGTTCTCTTAATTTATTTTCAGTACGATCATATTCAATCAAAGCAGATGGTGCCATCAAGCGACCGGGCAACAAATCTAAATTACTAATAAAATGTGCAGCAGCAGCTAAGGCAATTCCAGTTCCCCAAGTATGCGGCACAATTTCGACTCCATAGACTGTAGCCAAAGATGCAATTCGTTTGGCTTCTGTCAATCCACCTGTCGCACAAATATCTGGCTGTGCGATATCAACAGCCTTCGACTGGAATAAACGTTGGAATCCAAATCGTAAATATTCGCATTCTCCACCAGCAATCGGAATTTTTGTCTTTGATCGGAGTGTTGCATATTGGTCATAGTATTCAGGAGACACTGGTTCTTCAAACCATGAAATATCATATTCTTCCACAGCATTGGCAAGCTTAATTGCTTCTCTCAAATTATATGCATGATTAGAATCAATCATCAAAGCAATATCAGGACCAATCGCCTGACGAATATTTTTTACATATTCGATATCTTGTTTTATGCCAAGACCTACTTTCATTTTCATAGCCTTGTATCCTAATGTTGCATATTTTTCTGCTTCTGCGGGTAGCGATTTACTTAAGTCATCTCTATCATTAAAATACATACCCGTGGCGTAGGGCGTTATGGTATCTCTTTTTTTACCACCTAATAATCTGTGAACTGGCTGATCTAATATTTTACCTTTCAAATCCCAGAGTGCTACATCGATGGCACTTATTGCTGAGACAAGCACACCGCTTCTAGCAAAGTCTAAGCTGCGTCGGTACATTATTTCCCAGATTGTTTCAGTCTCTAATGGATTTCGCTTGAGTAAAAATGGTGTTAAGTGTTTGATACCTGCTTGTATTATTCCAGCTGGACCATATCCTTCGCCCCAGCCGACATGACCTGTATCACAAGTTATTTTTACAATACATATATTTCGCTCAGCATATTCCCATTGAGAAAAATAAAAGCTTTGGTCTAATTTATCTGTCAGTATGTAACTTTGAATAGATACAATCTTCATAATTTATTTAATTAATCATTCAATTCGGTCAACATATATCTAGCCCATGCGTGTCCAGGATTAAAGGAAAGTGCTTCATTAAAATAGTCCCGTGCTTTAGACTTATTGTCATGACTATACTGTGCAAGTCCTAATAAATAATTAGCGCTGGCCTTTCTTTGATTTTCATTTTCACGTCCACCAAACTTTGAAAAGAAATCTACCTCTCCCGCTTTAGTAAGCATTTCAGTTCCAGTCTCTTTCATTAATTTTATGAGTTTAATTGATTCTGGTATTTCTCCAATACTAGCGAGAGCTAATGATTTGTGATAATTATATTCTGGCCTCTTAACTTCAATATTTACCGATTTTTGAAAATACTCTTTAGCAATGTCTTTGTTACCTAATTTATTTTGAGCTACACCTTGTAAATAAAATATTTGCGCCCGACGTTGTGATTTTTCATCTCTTTGGATTGATTGGTTTTCGGGATACAAATCTGCATCTTTAAAATCCTGAAGTGCTTTTGCCCAATTCTTTTCTTGCATATATTTTAATCCTCTGAGTAACATGGCATCCACATAGATTCCATGTAAGTTATTTCTTCCTTCTCTTCTGTTGAAATAATTTGTTGTTAGGATGTCAATTGCTTGATCGTATTCTCCCACAGCAATGGCGACTTCTGCTTCTCTGACTAGAGGACTATTATGCTGAGCAACGACTTTATGATTAGAGTTGAGTAGGGCATATCTTTTTTCTATAGGTGTAGACCTTTCCTCATAAAGTTTATCTAATTCATAATAGAATCTCGCTTGCCGATTATCGTGTTCGATCGCTTTTTCGTAATAGATTATTGCTTGATCAAGATCTTTCATTGTTTGATTGTATCCCCATCCCAAATTACGGTAGGCAATAGCCATTGTCTTATCTGCTTTTATTGCATTTTCCCAATGTGTAATCGCTTTAGAAGCTTGCTTGTCATACAGAATATTCCCTAAATAATAATGAGCTTTTGCATCTTTAGTATCATACTTTAATGCTGTGTTGTAGATGTTAATCGTTTCCATTCGAAAAGGAAAACAGTAATCTGTGGATAGAAGGCTTGCATTTTTAAAATGTGCCGTCGCTGCTGTTTCGTCTTCCAATAAGTCATCGATGTGGCCTAAATAATAATGGATTGTTGGATATTGAGAAAGAGTTTTATTTGTAGATTTTGTAGCTATAGATAATATGTCATTAGCTTCATCAATAAATCCAGTATTGAGATAGGCCACAGCTAATTCTAAATATGACTCTGGATTGTCACGCATCAATTTTTGAAGTTTGTCTGTATATAATCTATTATTTTTTAAAAGGCGTAGTTCATTGTGAGCCCAAAAATTGAGCATATCTTTTGATAAGATGTTTTGTACTATTTCATCTGCTTCCTCTAGATCGCCCTTGTGTCTTGATATGCTTGATTTTAGATTGAGCGCATTGATATTAGACGCATTTATACTTAGTGATCGATCCAGTTCAACTAATGCTTGATCTTGATTCTTTTGATGATTTGAAATTTGTGCTAGTTTAAAATATGCAGCTGCAGCAAAGTCATGATCCCAAGCCGCTCTGTACAAAGTATCATATGCTTCTTCGTATTTTCCTTCTGCCTGTAGTATGGCACCTAGATGGTAAAATGCTTCACATTCACGTGGTCGAGTATAGTTTTTTGTTAATCTAAATAATGCCTGTCTAAAGTACTTTTTTGCTTTTGCAAAGTCGCCTTTTTCTTTATGGACAATTCCCATCTGTGTATTGCTACGTGTGTCAAGAGGATCTCGTCGAAGTGCTTCCTCGAAGTAATCTAGAGGATTAATTCTGGCATTATGAAATTGTCTTAGTCGTAAACCACTTAGATATAACTCTTCTACTGATTCTATTTCTGTCGGTTTAAGTGGAGGCTTGACTTCTTCTGGCAATGGATTATCTCTGTCGATTTCAATAGGGGCGTAAGTTAGTATTACAGAGTTATCAGAATCAAAGAGAGTTAAATTTAAATTGAACTCATTAACTTTTTTATTAATCTTTATTATTTCATTAAATGGTTTTGCAGGTGAAATGTCAATTCGTTTTTCGAATATGACCTTGTCTTTTTCAGTTAATACTAATCTTGTATTTTCGTGTTTGCTTGTGGTATTGGCTGCGATAAGGATGTCGGTTTCAGTTTCCAGATTTATTGTCAGTAGACCACTTAGGTTTGCTGTCGATGCGCCTTTAGATTCTCTCATGGGATACCAATACTGTTTAAAAGTTTTTGTCTCATAAGGTTTTATCCAACTATAGTCTGGTTGATTGTCAGAATAGGCACCGGACATGACTTCTGCATATGGGCCATCATTATCAGTTAATACTTTTGTATCCCAAATGGAATTTCTTCCCCACTCCCATAATTTTGCACCTTTTACAATATGTGGATTTCCGACGAGCATCGTTCCTGCTTTTTGGCCATGATCGTATCCTGCCAGAAATCCTTCTTTAATATCATGAGCAAACAATGAATTTGCGCCAGGATGATTTTTCCACCAACTGGCATCTATGTTATTTTCATAATAAGAATTTCCTCGAAATGCTTCTTTGGTGACAGGCCAATGCGCAAAACTATTTTTTGCATGGAAGGTTGCCACATTGGTACTCGGAGGAAAAATGACCTGATAATTGTCATTAACATGTGTGGCGACATTAGCCCAATATAAAATTGAGTTTACATTTTCTGTAGCGTTGATCATTCGTCCATCTAGTTCTATATAGGACTTGCCAGGATACAGTGTGATGCCGAAAGTCCATTTCATTCTGTGACGGAGTTCTGTCTCGCCAATCCATAGTGTCGCGCTACCGTCTGGATTTTCTTGTAGACTGTAATCCACAGGCATATTTGTAGTCGCTCTGTGATGATGAAATACACAAAATTCTATGCCGCCAGAGATCCATGCTCCAAGCATGCCTATGTGAGCTGGCTTTACGACATGCTGCCGATAAAATATTTCGTAATTATTTGTTTTATCTGTTGCGTAGAATAACCGTCCACCAATTTCAGGAAGAACACATAACTTAATATACTCATTCTCCAAGTACACAGCATTGTAACTTTTATCACTTTTCTTATTTGTGATATCATCTTCCAAAGGATATGGGTATAATACTCGACTTGCTCCTTGATACGAATCATGTTCAAAAAACATAGGATTTTTATCGGGCGGATCCACTTGATATGTAGGGAGTACCAATGGCTCCTCCCATATGCGGACCCCATCTGCTTGACAGTTGGCTTTTTGTTGAATAGTCGTAAATACTGTAATAATTAGAAAGACTAAAATTTTTAATTTTGTGCAGTTAATCATAGCTAACCAGTTTTGAGTTCAATATTTTTGAATTTATTCCTTTATATTTTTTGTACTGACGATTAATTTATCATTTACTACTTTATCACAAATCACAAATCACAAATCACAAATCACAAAACATTTTCATTTTCATATTCATTTTTATTTTCATTTTGATTCGACCCTATAGTATTGATAGCTATCATTATTATTTGCCACTATTACGGCATCTCCATTTTTTGTTTTTATTAATTCTAATTGTCTAACATCTTTATCAGCTAAAAATCCAGTCTCTCGAAAATTCATTGGAATAAATGTTCCATCAGTTTTTCCTTTCAGAAATATTCCAATACCCGCATCTGCACGAGTTGTTTCAATTTCAGCCATGTGATTATTGCCTGCCATTAATAAGTCAGTATGTCCGTCTTGATCAAAATCTTTAATGATGATACTATTGATTGGAGATTGTTGGGTTTCTGGACCAAATGGTTTGAAGCTAAAATTTTGATTTCCATCATTGTAAAATATTCCTGATCTAAACTCATTTGCTTCATAATGCAAAGCAGATTTAATACCCGGTCCAATAATACTAGCCAAATCATTTTGTGCAAATTCTGAATACGAACTAATTTTCTGGGCGAGGTGAGGCATCTGTTGTGCAGTACAGCTCTTACCACGCACAGGCACTTGTATTTCATTATAATATTTTGCCAAGAAAATATCAACAGTTCCATTGTAATCAAAGTCATTTGTATAGACGTGAAATGGCTTATCTTCTGAAGCATGGAATTTATAATTGAGTCCTAGATTTCCAGCGATAATATCTTTGTCACCATCTAGATCTATATCTGCGATTTCTATCGTATTCCACCAACCTGTGGATTCTGAAAGATTTGTATATACATCACTCTTTGTAAGTTTTCCATTTTGATTTATGAATACTTCGATGCCCATCCATTCACCAGTTATCAAAAGATCTAAATCATTATCGCCATCGATATCTGACCATGTAGCGTCCGTTACCATACCTATATTTTGTAATTCTTCTGCTTTTTGTGATGTGACGATTGTAAAGACACCACCATCGTTTTGGAGTAAATAACTGCTAGGTGGAAATGGATACTTTGCTGGTGTGACTCTGCCGCCTACAAATAAATCTTGATCCCCATCATTGTCATAGTCTGCAGCTTTGACCACTGATCCTGCAGTAGCCATCATTGGCAATTTATTTGTTGATTTTGAAAAATCTCCATTTCCATTATTTAAATATAATCTGTCTTCTAATAGGCGAGCACCTTTTTTGAATTCATAACTGCCACTCACTACATATAAGTCAATATCCTTGTCGTCATCAGCATCAAAAAAGCAAGCCGAAATATCTTCTTTTTGTTTGTCTCTATTAAATGCATTAATGCCTAATTTTTTATATCCTCCTGAAGATTGGCCAATTAACAATTGACCTGCGTAACCATGTGCACCACCTAGATAAATATCCTCAATACCGTCATTATTAATATCCGCTGAAGCAATGGCTGGACCGAGTTGAGATAATTTATGTGGCAATAGAATCTGATGAGTATAGTCATTATAAATGGGATCAATGTGTTCATAGTCAAATGGACTTTCTTTGAATAAAGCTTTGCTTGACTTTCTTGTTACGATTGATTCTTTAAATGAAGATTCTTGATATTTTAAAGTCAATAATTGATTGGGATTGATATTGGTGATATACTGTTTTTTGTCATCAGGCCATATAACTTCTAGTTGTTCTATAATTGCATGAGTTGATAATCCAAGATGAAGTGTATTTGAAACTGAAGATAGAAAGCCTCTTGAATTAATCAATTGCCTGTAGATGATTGATCCATCAGATAAATATAATTTTATTGTTGTTCCTATACCATGGATATTGTCTAGAGGTCCTTCAAATTTTAATTTTAGGTAATGTCCAGTTTGCTTTTCAATGGCATTGTTTTTTAAAATACTTGCTGGTTCATTTATATTATTAATGACAATTTCTAAGTCTCCATCATTATCTAGGTCCGCATAAGACGCTCCATTAGAAAATGAGGCTGTCGAATTTGTCCAGTCAGATGTGACGTCTTCAAAACTTAAATCTCTTGCATTTTTAAAAAAATAATTATTTAGTTTCTGCTGAGGAAGCATTTTGGTGAATGCGAGAAAATCTTCCTCTGTTGGCTTCCTATTGTTATTCTTTAATTCAGAAATGATCTTGTTGTTGGCATCACGATCAATCACATCTCTGTAGACTCCATTCGTAACAAGAATATCATTATATCCATCAAGATCAAAATCAGCTAACAAGCAGGCCCAACTCCAATCAGTATTAGCAACACCCGCTTGATTTGCAATTTCTCTGAATGTACCATTACCATTATTAAGCTGTAGCATATTGTGCATATATTGATAATGGTAATCTTTGCTTACCATTTCTTCAAAGCGACTTTGAGATGTCATACCCATTGTTGTCTTAGATCGAATATAATCCTCAGGATTCATATCTAATGTGTATATGTCCGGAAGACCATCATTGTTAATATCTCCAATATCTCCACCCATACTATTGAATGACATATGCTTAACAGTACTTGAACGTTTGTCTGTAAAGCTACCGTCTTTGTTATTGATATATATAAAATCTGGTATTCTGAAATCATTACAAACATAAATATCCATCCAACCATCTTCATTTAAATCTCCGACTTGTGCATGAAGGCCAAATCCGATATCTGGAAGTATGCCAGCTTCGATAGATACGTCACTAAATATTCCGTTACCCTTGTTTTGATATAGTTTATCACTGCCCTTTAGTGCAATTGTATTTGGATCAGTAGCGACACTTTTTAAATCTAAAATTTCTGCTGCTGGATCATCGAAGTCAGGACTGTTGGATATATATAAATCTAAATCTCCATCACGATCATAGTCAAAAAAGACTGAACTTATCCCTCTATTGTTGTCAGCGATCCCATGTTTTTCAGCTTGTTCGCTAAAGTTTGGTATGCCATTCTCATCCATTCCATTATTGATATACAACATATTTGCGAAGGCGTTATTTTCAGTAATCCAACCACCTCTTGTGATATAGATATCTAATAATCCGTCAGTATTTATATCGACTACAGATACGCCAACATCAAATCCCTTCCGTTTGATTATACCAGCTTCAGCACTAACATCTTCGAATGTAAGTCCGTCTTTATTGATATACAGTTTATTGTCAAATTGATTAGACACAAAGAATAAATCAATGAGGCCATCATTATTAAAATCTGCTGTCGCAACTCCTGCGCCAATATAACTATACATGTATTTGTAATAATTTGAAGCGGTCGATTCTACGAGTTTGTTTTGAAATGTAACTCCTGATTGGTTGGCATCAACATGAGTAAAAAGTTTGTGTCCTGTATTTACACTTGTGGAATTAATCTTCTCTCCGCATGAGTAAATAGCAAGAGATAAGATTAAAATCCAAAACACCTCAGAAGACTTGAATTTAGAATGCATAATACAAACTAAAGATTTTTTTGCTTTCGTCAAAAACGGCAAAACCTTTATTGGTTTTGCCGTATAAATACTATCTACAATTAAGTATGAAAAAACTATCTTATGTCATGTATTAACCTCCAAGATTTGGCAATTGAACGATCTCACCAGGAGGAATAGGCGCAAAATAATTGTCAGTACCTAGAGACCCCGAGATAGGATTCGACGCTTCCATTAGAGGCATAGGTGAAGGATTACCATCAGCATCAAAAGATGTACCAATTGACTCTTGAGGGTCTCGATTACTTAATGCTTCTTGTACTCTTTGCATTCTAACTAAATCATACCATCGTTGGTATTCTCCAGCGAACTCCCATTTCTTTTCTGTGTATGCCAGCTCTGCAAGGTCACCAGCAGTCAGATCAATATCGCTATCTGGAGAATCAGCAGGTAAACCTTCTGATCTTCTTCTGACCATATTTAACGCTTCCCATGCCTGAGCATTTTCACTGCCAGCTCTGCCTGTTGCTTCTGCATAGGTCAGTAAGACTTCTGCATATCTCATGATGTAGTCAGATCGTGAGTTTTGAAAACCATTAAAGATATCGTCTTGCCATGGACCTGTGATTTTTGCAAACACAGGATTCTGCTGATCTTTAAATTCAGTCCATTTGATTGTTCTGACAGCTGTAGAAGGATCAGTAGTTACGCTTCCATTGGCACCAATTGGGATTTCAGTATGATAGGTTATATCTTTTCTATAATTCTGAGGCATGTCTTCGAAGAATCTTATCTCTGCAAAAGATTCTTGCCAGCCACCGAAATCACCAGGTAAGCCAAGCTTTCCTGTCTTACGGTTTCCACGTCCACAAGGTTGGCAGTGAGATAAAGTAAATACACCTTCAGTATTCGCAGCACCTGCAAGCGTATACAAAGTTCCCATATCAGGAACGAGTGCAAATCCATGACTACTTGAGTTATCAATAACCTGTTTTGCGCTTGCAGCAGCTTGTGTATATTTACCAGTATCATTAGTCGGATAACCAGCCCAATCCATGTACAATCTAGCTAGGAAGGCTCGTGCTGAACCTTTATTAGGACGAGTTGCACCCAGATTACTTGAAGTAGGAAGTAATGACTCTGCGGTAGTGTAATCACTTTCAATTTGTTGTAATATTTGTTCTCTAGATGCTAATCCGATATCAAAATCAGGCACGACATCGAGGACTAAAGGAAGCCTTTCAAAAGCTCTGATTAAGTGATGGTATGAATATGCTCGAATGAAATATGCTTCACCGATTAAGCGATCTTGTTCTGCACGCTCAGGAAAATTTGACTCCGTAGAATTCACCAATACTGTATTGGCTGCTCTAATGGCTGAATACATTCCATTATATGTACCTCTTGTTCTTGCATTTCCATTACTTACATCTCGTTTATCATATTCTCTAAAATCCGCTTTGTTACTTGCTCTGTGTGTTGTCAAGTCATCACCACCCCAAGCGCTAACCCAAGCAGTTGTCATCCGTAGACCTGCCCACATACGATCATAAGCTCCTGTAACTGCTAAATCTAATTCGGCTACACTGGAATAGGGTAGTACTGCTAATCTTGATAGACCTGGGTCTTCATCTAGATCGAATTGGTTACAACCCGAAAAGGTCATACACAAACACAATACTGCGAACATTGTGATTGATCTAGTGATTATTGAAATTTTATATTTTGACATTATATTATTATTTTTTTCTGAAAATGATTCTTAAAATCCTAGTTTAACTCCAAATGTTAATGTTCGAGGGTTCGGATATGCTCCAATATTAATACCTGGTGCGACATCCTCTGTGCCTTGATTACTTTTTCTGGAGGATAGTTCAGGATCATATCCTGAATAGCCAGTTATGAGCAATAGGTTTTGACCACTTGCGTAAACCTTAAGCGACATGTCAGTATTCCCAACACTACCAAAATTATAGCCTAGGTTCAAATTAGATAAGCGTATAAAATCACCTTTTTCGATATATCGTGATGAATTATAAAATTGAACTGTCGCAGGTATATCTGTCTCGTTTTGCGGAGTCCATTGATTCACTTGATCAGCGGCCATAAAACTTCTTGAGTCACCAGCACCACCCGTGATCATAGCTTGTTGAATATTATAAATATCAAATCCGTGCATACCTTGGACGAAGACATTCAGATCGAAATTTTTGAAAGAGAATCCATTATTAAAACCCCACACAAAATCTGGTGTTCCATTTCCAATAGTTCCAAAAGTAATTTCTCCGTCTGCATCTCTTGCATACCTAGGATCACCAGGGTTTTTACCAAATTCAGCTGCTTGATCAGCTTCAGCGGTTTTCCAAGTTCCTAAGAATGTTGCACCTTGAAACTGACCAATTGGTTCTCCTACTTGGATTGTATTCAAGACTCTAGATTGACCTCCAGGTGATGTATATAAGCCTTGGATCTCTTTTAAGTCATTGTACAGTTTAGTGACTTCATTTTTAACATAAGACGCATTGAAGTCTGCATTCCAATCGAAATCAGTTGTATTAATAATCGCATATCCTAAACCAATATCTATTCCTGTGTTTTTAACTTCACCCACATTTTGGTTTACAATTCCTCCACCAAAAGTACTAGGTACTGGAGTTGCTAAAAGTAAGTCAGTTGTGTTTTTATTGAATAATTCAATAGTGAAATTACCTCTGCCTTCTAATACACCTACATCTATACCTATGTTAGTCTGTGTAGTAGTCTCCCATGTCAAGTCTGCATTTTCAAAACTTGTTAGAACAGTTCCAGAATTTGCAGAATTAAAATCAAACGAATATCTAAAGTTTGTGCCTAGACCACCAAAAGTACTATACGGTCCAATATTTTGATTTCCTACCTGTCCCCATCCTACTCTCAATTTCATACTACTTATTGTAGAAGAGTTTATTTTATCAGTCAGGTTATATGCTGCGGCGAGTGATGGAAAGAAACCCCAACGCTTATCAGCTCTAAAAACAGATGTACCGTCGTATCGACCTGTAGCAGTGACAGATAAGTTATTCGCCATCACATATTCAGCTCTCACCATATAGGAAGATAGCTCTCTTTCCGAGAAGCCATTACTCACTGTCTGAGCAGCACCAGGTGCAAGTTCTGCAAAATAAAATCCTTTTGGAAGAGTCAAATCTTGAGCTGACCAGCCATTAAATTTGTTGTTTTGATTTGTGTACTCTTGGACACCCGTTAGTTTTAAATCATTTCCTCCAATATTATTTTGCCATGTTAAAATGTTACTAATTTGATATGACTGATTTTTATTATTACCATAATTAGTGTGAGGTAAAAAATCATCTCCCACCTCCACATCATACACTTGATTGTTACTACTAGTCAATTGAGTTCCTGCAGTCAGCATGTATGTAAATTGATCTGTAATATCCCAACTGGCATTTATTGCGGTACTCAATTGGTCTACAGTTCTTTGTGCATCACTTTCAAGTAAAGTCCTGACTACATTATCATTCAATGATCCTATACCCTTAATGGATCTGAAGTTATAGGCACCACTTTCATTAAAAATTGGAGTTGTCGGATCCCATGTTAGTGCTTTTGCTACTAAACTTCCTTGGCCGTTGCCAGCAAAGGTAAAGTCATTTTGAGTATTTGCTCTGTTCCCAAACAAATTAAGACCAATTTTTAGTTTATCATTTACCTGTGCTTCAATATTAGATCTTAGTGATACCTGATTAAAGCCAGTATTTAAGACGATACCTTCTTGGTCTCGATATATTCCTGATAAATAATAAGTGATATTACCTTCTGATCCACTCACAGAGGCATTTAAATTATGACCAACACCTGTTTGGAAAATCTCTTTTTGATAATTGGTTCCTCCATTAGCTAGAGCTGATATTTCAGCATCCGTAAAGTTCGGATTACCGCCAGCATTGATTCTTCTGAGATTCTCTAATCGAGCAAACTCTGAAGGGTTTTCTGCTAATGTTGGTAAAAAATTAGGGACCTGTGATGAGGTCATGAAGTAATCTATATTGACCTTACCTTTTCCTGATCCTTTTTTTGTGGTAATCATAATGACACCATTTGATCCTCTCACTCCAAATATAGCAGTTGCAGATGCATCTTTTAAAACATCTATTGTTTGGATGTCATTAGGATTAAGTGAACTGAGGTCAACACCTTGTATTCCGTCGACTACAACAAGTGGACTGTTATTACCTGTTATGGAGTTCACACCTCTTATTCGAATTTTAAAATTCGAACCAGGTTGACCATTCGATTTTGCAACGGTTACTCCAGCTGCTCTTCCTTGGATAGCATCTTCTAATCGGGTTATAGGCTGGTCTTCAAAAGACTCAGCTGTCACTGAGGATACAGCACCAGTAAGATCACTTTTCTTTACTGTCCCATAGCCAATGACAACGACTTCATCTAGTTCTGTTCCTGCGACCATGGAAATATTAATGATCGATTGACTTCCAGTAACAACATCTAGATCCGAAAATCCTGTGTATGAAAATTCTAGAACTGAATTTTGGTTTGGAACTGAAATTGAATAGTTACCATCCAAGTCAGAAATTGTACCAGTACCAGTGCCTTTAACGACAACATTTACCCCAATCAATGGAGTGTTGTCAATTGCATCTGTGACTGTTCCAGATATGGTATTTTGGCTAAAAGCAACTGTTACCATAAAAATAAACAGTCCGACTAAATGCAATCTGTTATAATTCTTGAAAATTTGTTTTTTCATACAAGAGATATTTTTTAGTTAGAAATGTAGCTTATTCAATAATCATTTCTCTAATAGATCTATCTCTGAGTTATATTGTAGATAGTTAATTAAGATTCTATCAAAGGAATAATTACAATTAAAATATGATCAAAAAGTTAGGTATACTACTAAACTATATGACAAAACATCACTTGACATAAACTGAACAATTCAGAATTATCTCTTTTTAAAGTAATTGAGTACCATACTTTATTGCTTTTCTGGTCAGTATTAAGCGATCCGTATTTAAGATATTGAGTGTGCCTGTATATGATTCAAATGCTTAATTCATTCAGATCAAAAAGAGTCTGTCTAGTTTAAATCGATAGCCCAAATAGCGAAATATGAAGAATCTTTTATTTCTTAAGACACATATACTTATGATCATTTAGAAGCCATTAATCTAGTTAGGATTTGGATTCGATTCAAAACAACATAATGCAGATAACAGCTTTTAAATATGCTACAATAGTCGCACTCGGTGGCTTCATTTTTGGATTGGATGCAGCACTCATTTCTGGAACAGTTAAATTTATATCAGAACAGTTTAATTTATCTGATATTCAAATAGGGATGGTTGTAAGTGCCCCAGGTTTTGGTGTACTTCTGGCTTTACCTCTTGCTAGTATCCTTGCAGATAGATATGGTAGAAAACGAACACTCCAGCTAATTGCTGGATTATATTTAATATCTGCTTTTTTATCAGCTATAGCACCTAATTTTATGAGTCTTGTTGGTGCGCGTTTTATTGGAGGATTAGCATTTACATCTATCACCTTAGCTTCAATGTATATTGGAGAGATTGCGCCGACGAAGATACGGGGCAAATTGGTTGCTACCACTCAAATTAATATAGTGATAGGTCTCTCTGCGGCCTACTTTATCAATTATTTGCTTTTGAAAGCATCAAGTTCAGGAGCTGGTTGGGTGGCATCTTTAGGTATAGAAGACAATATTTGGAGATGGATGCTTGCTGCCGAAATTATTCCAACAATTGTATGGTTAATTCTTTTAAGATCTATTCCACGAAGTCCTAGATGGTTGTTATTGGTTTCTAAAGAAGATGAAGCGCGAAGAGTTCTTAAAGAGATATTACCAGCTGAATCAGTTGATCTAGAAGTTGAACAAATTTTAGCCAGCTTTGAGGATAAGGTAGGTAAACAGTCTCTTTTAAATCAATTAAAGACATTATTTAGCCCCGCACTGCGCACTGCTTTGGTGATTGGTTTGGTCTTTGCCATTGTACAACAAATCACTGGAATTAATGCTATTCTGTTTTACGCGCCTACTGTTTTTGAACAGTTAGGAATAGGTACAGACGCTGCCTTTATGCAAGCTGTTTTTGTCGGTATTATCAGTTTAATCTTTACCATTCTTGCACTAACATGCATAGATAGGATAGGGAGAAGGCCGATGACACTTTGGGGCTTATTATGGGCAGTATCGAGTTTATTGGTTTGTGCCTATGGTTTTCATAATTCTAATTATTCCCTATCAACTGAATCGCTTTCAAATCTTCCACAAAATTTAGATGGAACAAAACTGAAATCAATTGTAAATGTTGTCTATGATTCTGATATTTTGTTTAAAGAAGCTCTGACAGAAACATTAGGACAAGAAGTCGCAAGAACACATTCAAGTGAACTTCTACAATTAGCCGGAAAAATACCTTCTAGACTTATCTTTTTTGGAATTTTAAGTTTTATTGCTGCATTTCAATTTTCAGTGGGTCCAGTGATGTGGGTCGTGTTTTCGGAGATTTATTCTACAAAAATTAGAGGAGTTGCCATTCCTACAGTTGCTCTCGTGACTAGTATTACGAGTTATTTTGTTCAGCAATTTTTTCCTTGGCAGCTTTCAAATATGGGAGCCCGTGATATCTTTTTATTCTATGCTGTATCTGCTGGAATTGGTCTAATTATCTTATATAAAATTTTACCTGAAACGAAAGGGAAAACAATTGAAGAGATTGAAAGATCCTTACGTCGTTGATAAATGTTTGTTGTAAAAATTACTTTTTTTCTATTACACCTTTAGCCACATGTGTCGTTCTGCGCTTACCTTCAAATCTTCTGATATACTGGTAGTCTCCTGTTTTATATTGATGCGTTAATCCCCATTCCATAGCAGCGAAAGGCTCTCCATCAACTTCTGTATCAAGAGATCGGTTTAATCCAATCGCATGTGGAGCTCCTTTTATCACAGCCATAATTTCAAAGTTAATACCATCTGGCGACCATTGGATTGTATTTTTCTCAGGTCCATCTGTCGTAATTAGCGTTGCAATACCACCATTTCTAGGCCACACACAAATTTCGTGACCACTATTGGAAATTGGGTTGTATAGTGATTTGGTATAAGGTCCTAATGGATGATCAGCGATCGCCACTCCGTGCCTGATTTCTCTTCCTCCCCATGTGATCTCTTCGCCCATTTGTTCGCCCTTATAGTATAAGTAGAACTTGTCGTTGTATGCCAATAAGCATGGGTCATGAACTTTATGGCTGTCAAAATCTCCTTTTTTCTCTACTAAAAATCTATTTTGTTCTTCTCCTTTCCAGACTCCGTTGTCTGCAGGACTCAGTATTGGCTCTTCACTTTTAGTCCATGGTCCATGAGGTGAATCAGCCCATGATAGCCCAATCTGATTTTTGACTCTTACATTGTATGGAGATTTTACTGTTTGATAGGTTAGGTAGTATTTTCCTTCATGGGCTAATATTTCTACTGTAAATACTGAACGATCATCATAAGAACCTTTTGGGCCTCGTTGTACTGCCAGACCTTCTTCTTTCCAAGTCCAGCCATCTTCAGAACTTGCATACCATATATCACACCTATCCCATGGAAAAACTTTATCATTTTCTATATCCCCTCCGAATCCTTGAGTAGGGCCAACACTTCTCGTATACCAACAATAGTATTTTCCTTCATACTGTATCACAGCACTGGGGTCTCTTCTTACTACACCTTCTTCATATGCAAAGTCACCTTTGAGGTCATACACTTTATACTCACCAAACCATTCATTACCACGATCAGGCCATGCAAGTGCACGTTTTGAAGCAGCACTTAAATAATCTTTATTTGTGATTCCAAGTCGTTGTAGATGTTCCTCTGAGTAGTCATTTTCCATTGTTGTTTGTCTTTGATTTTCAAGGTTATTATTACAAGAAAATGCCATTATTAATAATCCCATCATAAAAATTGATAGAGAATGAATTGGCTGTGAACGTTGATAATATTGCAAGGATATTTATTTAATTTATAGTAAGAATTAAAAAGCAGACTTTATCTACGAGCTTTAAAATAATTGAATTAAGAAGAAATACAAAGTGTCTGTACTAAACTATAACTCAACAAACCTATAATCATAGTTGAACAATTAAAATGTTATTTTGATGGTAGAAAATGTTCATTGTTAATTACTTTTCGTATATTAATTTTAAATATCTACATTATTTTATGCTTATAAAAACTAGACAATCGCGGTTATATTTTATTCTATGCCTGTGTTACTGTTTGCCATTCATTGTACATGCAGCTATAGATCCACCAATCACAAATGGTCTAGAAATTTCTTTTATTGAAGCAAGAAACCTGAGACATCAATATCCAGAAAAAGCTATACAAAAACTAGAAACGCTATTAAACAAAGCTGAAGAAAATGCGGATACGCTCATCACTATACAAACCTTAATGGAATTAGCAAAGGCTAATAGTCATAAAGCTAATTATAGTGAATGTTACGATAAATTATGGTCTGCATTGTTACTTGCAGAAGAGTCGAATAATGAATTGCTCATGTCCAATATCTATATTGACTTAGGACGACATTATAGTTTCTATAAAAGATTAGAAAAGGCATTGGAGTTTTTTAATAGTTCTCTTGCTATTAATAAAAAACTTGTATCAACAGGTAAAATAAAAACCTCAGCACTTGTTAGTCCTTATTATGCATTTGTGACAACCTATCGAGAATTTGGAGAGACCGAACTTGGACAGACTTACTTGGATTCCTGTTATATGCATTATGTTGAAAATGAGACTGAGATCAATGGAAATTATTTGCAATTTGAGAAAGCTAATTTGCTATACAATCGAAAGGATTATAAAGAGGCAATTCAAAATTTTAGTGAAATATTACCATGGTTTCCAGAGAATGACCCAGCATATCAAGTGCTTATCTATCATTATATGGCAAAGACCTATAAGGAATTAGGAGATTACAAAACCAGCGAAGAGTCTTATGAAAAGTCACTCGATATATCTCAATTGCATAATGGACATGTCGACTTTACCCCTTTAGTATATGAAGGATTGGCAGATCTATATAGTGAAACTGGGCAATATGAACAGGCGTTTAATCGCTTGAAAAATGTAAAAGAATTAGATGCCGCATTTTTTGACAGTAGAAGTAAAAATAATAGCCCACTTCTAGAAATACAGGATGATTATAGAAAAACTAAGGAAGAACAACGATTATTACTTCAAGAACAAAGGCTAAATCAGATGGAACAAGAGGAGAAATTAATGTTCTTGCAAAAAACATTATTACTTGGTTGTATCGCATTTTTGATCATAGTCGGAATACTCTATGTTAAACATTTTAAATCAAAACATAAAGCAGAGAAGAGATTGCTCAGAAAACAACAAGAGTTAGAAATTCAAAAAGCTAATGAAATTGTAGAATTAAAAAATAGAGAGTTAGCAACATCAGTGCTCAAATTAATAGAAAAGGAAACTTTCATTGATGAACTAAAAGAAAAATTATCAAGCGCAAATGGCAATCTTGATAGCTTAGAAATTAAGAAAATCGTTCGGTCAATGTCAACTCGGAGTACCGAAAATTGGAAAGAGTTTGAGGCTCGATTCATTGCAGTTAATAAAAAATTCTACAAAAATCTCAAAAATAAATTCCCAAAATTAACTCAAGGTGACCAAAAACTTTGTGCCTTAGTTAAATTAAATTTTACGAGTAAAGAAATGGCTAAATTATTGGGAATCTCGGTTGAAAGTGTTCACACGACACGGTATCGGTTACGAAAAAAATTAAAACTGTCGAGAGAAGAAAATTTAAATGAATTTATAGCTACTATTTAATTCTGATTTTCATACTGGTCTCGTGTATTCTATATTTATCTTGCAAATGGAGTTTATGAAACCTTGTGAAAAGGTGTTCTAGATGTATCCGTTATTTTACTACATTTTAACTGAACAAGGTCAATTATAACTGTTTTATACTTACTTTTTAGACTGGATTAGTAGATATTTAAGGAAATTAGAAAGCCAAATATTTACTTAATTAATATTAATGAAAGCAACATTTTATCAAGGAAATCATAGCTTTTCATATGAAGACACAGAAATACAAGAGCCAAGTTCGGACGAGTTAAGGATACAGGTTGCATACTGTGGAGTTTGTGGTACCGACATGCATATTTATCATGGAAATATGGACAGCAGGGTATCAATGCCAATCACAATTGGTCATGAAATGTCAGGAGTGGTTGATGCCATTGGTGAGAACGTTAATGGATTTGTCAAAGGAGATAAAGTGGTCGTTAGGCCTCTTGATAATCGAGGAGAAAAGGATACTGATAAGGGGTTAAGTCACATTTGCAAAGACTTAAAATTTATTGGAATAGACAGTACAGGAGCCATGCAACAATTTTGGAATGTACCTGCTTTTACTGTACATAAGCTCCCAAGTGATACAGATCTTAAGTTGGCAGCTTTGATTGAGCCATTATCTGTAGCATGTCACGATGTTAGAATGTCAACTGTGAAAAAAGGTGAGTCTGTCGTTGTTTTAGGAGGAGGTCCGATTGGAATGCTCGTTGCCCTAGTTGCCAGACAGAGTGGAGCGAAAGTTCTTATTTCAGAAGTCAATGATACGAGAATTAATCTTGCTAAAGAATTGGGCTTCGAAGTGGTAAGTCCAATTGATTCCGATCTTGTAGAATACGTTGAAAAGTGGACTCATGGTTATTTAGCTGATGTTGTTTTTGAAGTGGCAGGTGTTCAAGCGACTGTTGATATCATGACGGAGATTGCAGGTTTGAGGGGACGGATTGTGATGGTCGCTATTCATGGTGAACCAAGACCTGTTAACTTATTTAAATTCTTTTGGAAAGAGCTTAAGCTAATTGGAGCACGAGTGTATGAAAAGGAAGATTACGAAACAGCGATTACATTAGTCAATACGAAAGTACTTGATCTAGAAAAATTGATCACTGCTGTTGAGCCTCTTAAAAATATTCAATCGGTCTTCGAATCAATAAATAAAAACCCAGATGGCATGAAGGTCCTCCTTGATTGCCAAACTTAATAAAATAGGTATGAACATTTTAGATACATTTAGTTTGAAAGGTAAAACAGCTTTGGTGACTGGCTGTAAAAGAGGAATCGGAAAAGCGATGGCAATTGCTCTAGCTGATGCGGGTGCAGATATCATCGGCGTAAGTGCAAGCTTAGAAAAAGAAAATAGTGATGTTGCCAAATCTGTTGAAAACAAGGGTAGACGATTCACGGGGCATGCCTGTGATTTTAGTGATAGAAAAGCGCTTTATAGATTTATATCTGAGGTAAAGACAAGTTTTCCAGTCGTTGATATACTGGTGAATAATGCAGGTACGATATTGCGGACTCCAGCGGTAGATCATCCTGATGACATGTGGGATAAAGTCATAGAAGTAAACCAAACTGCACAGTTTATTTTGACTAGAGAGTTTGGAAAAGAGATGGTGAAAAGAGGAGATGGTAAGATTGTATTTACAGCATCATTATTGACATTTCAAGGAGGCATCACTGTACCTGGTTACGCTGCAAGCAAAGGTGCTATTGGACAAATGACAATGGCGTTTGCAAATGAATGGGCGGGAAAAGGAATTAATGTAAATGCGATTGCTCCAGGATATATTAATACAGACAATACAGAAGCACTCCGCAATAATCCAGAACGATCTGCTGCTATTTTGAGTAGAATACCTGCTGGCCGTTGGGGAGAACCTGAGGATTTTGCGGGACCAACTGTATTTCTTTGTTCTGATGCATCAAAATATATGAATGGGAGTATCATGCTTGTAGATGGTGGTTGGATGGGTAGATAATTCTTGTCTAAAAATTTAAAAATGAAAAATGTCAAACTATTTATCAATGGTAACTGGGTTGATTCCAAATCTGGATCCATTGATAAAATCATAAATCCCACCAATGAATCTGTAGTGGGCACAGTCCAAAATGCGACACCAGAAGATGCAGTGACCGCTCTCAAAGCAGCGACAAAAGCGCAACAGAATTGGAAAAATACCCCTGCCAAAACAAGGGCAGATATCTTACGAGCGTTTACTTCAGAGATTCGTAAAAATGGGACTCAATTAGCAAAGCTCATCACACTCGAACAAGGTAAATTATTAACCGTCGCCCACTTTGAGGTCGAAGTGACCTGCACTTTTATTGAGTATGCATGCGAATGGGCAAGACATATTGAAGGTGACATTGTAGAGTCAGACAATCCCAACGAACAAATTTGGATCAACAAAATACCAAGAGGTGTAGTGGTCGCGATTACAGCTTGGAATTTCCCCCTTGCACTCGCTGGTCGTAAAATTGGACCTGCTTTGGTCGCAGGTAACACGATGGTTATGAAACCAACACCACAAGCACCATTGTCAACAATGGCTTTGTGCGATCTAGCAAAAAAAGCTGGATTGCCTGATGGTGTGTTGAATATGATTACTGGTGATGTAGAAGTTGGAAAGGCTTTAGTAGAAAGTCCTCTTACAAAAATGGTAACGATGACCGGTAGTACTCCAACAGGTCAAGCCATCTTTAAATCAGCTGCTCAAAACTTAACACATGTTCAATTAGAGCTAGGCGGAAAAGCGCCTTGTATTGTTTTTGAAGATGCTGATATTGATCAAGCAGTCGCGGGTGCACTGCACTCTCGATTTGATAACTGCGGCCAAGTCTGTACATGCAATGAACGGATGTATGTCCATGAAAAAATCTATGCTCGATTCATGAAGAAATTCTTGAAAGCAGTGAAGAATTTAAAAATGGGAGACCCAATGAATGAGAATAGTGACATCGGTCCATTAACAACAGATTCTGGCGTCGAGCACTTAGAGTCGCTGATAACTGATAGTGTAGCGAAGGGTGCAAAGATTACTATTGGAGGTAAACGACCAAGAGGCAAACTATATAGTAAAGGATATTGGTTTCAACCAACAATTCTAGAAGATGTAAAGCAGAATATGCCAATCGTACATGAAGAATTATTTGGTCCCGTCTTACCTGTGATTAAATTCAAAACAATAAATCAAGTCATTAAATATGCCAATGATAGTCAATATGGATTGGCAGCCATGGTGTTTACAAAAGACATGTCTAACATCATGCGATTAACTCGCGATCTTGAATTTGGTGAAATCTATATAAACCGTGGTCATGGCGAACAGCACCAAGGATTTCATAATGGCTTAAAGCTCAGTGGTACAGGAGGAGAAGATGGTAAGTATGGCTTTGATCAATATTTGGAAAAGAAGACTTCTTACATTAAATTTTAAATCAGCTAATTTGATAGTAAAATGGACACGAATATAAAATCTATTCATACCCAATTATTCACAGTTCCACTTCCTGAAGTGATGTCTGATGCAAAGCACGGAGATCATTTTAATTTTGAATTAGTGACGACAACGATCACACTAGAAAATGGAATAGAAGGAACAGGCTATACATATACTGGTGGAAAAGGAGGTCATGCGATTCGAGCCATGATAGAACGAGATCTTGCGCCAGCATTAATTGGTAAAAACGGAACTGATATTGACGGGATTTATGATTTTATGGAATGGCACATTCATTATGTAGGTCGTGGTGGAGTTGCTTCATTTGCTATCTCAACAATCGATATTGCTTTATGGGACATACGATGTAAATCGAAGGACATGCCTTTATGGAAAATAGTAGGCGGACATGCCAATACATGTAAATCATATTGTGGCGGCATTGATTTAATGTTTCCATTAGAAAAGCTGCTAAACAACATAAAGGGCTACTTGGATAGTGGTCATAATGCAGTGAAAATAAAAATCGGTCGTGAAAATTTAGAAGAAGATATTTCTCGGATTGCCGCCGTTCGGGCATTAATTGGTGACGACATCACATTTATGGTTGATGCGAATTATGCCATGAGCGTAGATGAAGCCATCATAGCTGCAAAAGCATTTGAAAAATATAATATCTATTGGTTTGAAGAACCAACAATTCCTGATAATTATATCGGTTATGGTAAAATTGCAGATGCTACTCAAATGCCTTTAGCCATGGGAGAAAATCTACATACAATCCACGAATTCGAATATGCATTTGAGCAAGCTAAATTATCTTTTATTCAGCCAGATGCTTCTAATTGTGGAGGTATCACTGGTTGGCTGAAAGTTGCCCAGATGGCACAAAAATATAACATACCTGTTTGTTCACATGGTATGCAAGAATTACATGTTAGCCTTGTATCTGCACAAGCGAATGGCGGTTGGTTAGAAATACACAGTTTTCCAATTGATCAATATACTCACCGTCCACTAGTTGTTGAGAATTATAAAGCTGTTGCTCCACACACCCCAGGAATTGGTGTCGAATTTAATTGGGAAAAACTTGCTCCATATTCTAATTTGTTTTGGCACAAAAAGCTCTAATCTTTCTCTCTTTTAATTCCTTTCCTTTAGTAATAACTCCTGTTGAGGATTTGTCTAGTTCCTATTCTCTTTGATAGACGCTACAGTCCTTACTTTAATCAAATTTAATCAACAAGGATTCCTAATTATGAGGAGACTCTATCATTTTGTAGTTCTAGCTTTATTTTTTTGTGGATGCCAAGCCACAGCACAAGACAAACCAAACATTGTTTTTCTTTTCGCTGATGATGCAGGTTATGCAGATTTTGGATTTCAAGGAAGTACCGAAATGAAAACGCCACACCTTGACAAACTTGCCAGTGAAGGGATGACATTTACTCAAGGATATGTTTCAGGCTCGACTTGTGGGCCTTCTAGGGCTGGAATAATAACAGGGAAATACCAACAACGATTTGGTTATGAAGAGAATAATGTACCTGGTTTTATGAGTGAGGTATCTGCAGCGCTGGGAGACGAAATGGGTCTGCCCGTAGATGAAATAACGATGGCAGATCGCATGAAAGAATTAGGGTATCGAACTGCTATTTTTGGTAAATGGCACTTGGGCGGAGCAGATCGATTTCATCCAACGAAACGAGGCTTTGATGAGTTTTATGGATTCCGTGGAGGTGCAAGAAGTTATTTTGCATATGACAAACCTCCCAAAGAACACCAGAATAAGATGGAACGTGGATTTGGTCATTTTGAGCCGATTGATACATATCTGACAGATAAGTTGGGAGAAGAAGCATCCGCTTTTATTGAACGGAATAAAGACCAGCCATTTTTTGCCTTTGTATCTTTCAATGCTGTTCATAGTCCTATGGAAGCGACAGAGGAAGATCTGAGTAAATTTCCAACATTATCAGGCAACAGAAAAACGCTCGCTGCGATGAACTTAGCTTTGGATAGAGCCTGCGGAAGAATTTTAGATAAATTAAAAGAGCTAGGATTAGATGATAATACGCTAGTTGTGTTTACCAATGATAACGGAGGTCCTTCTGACAGAAATGCTTCCGTGAATCGACCATTGAGTGGTACAAAATCAAATCAACTTGAAGGTGGTATTCGAGTCCCATTCTTAATAAAATATCCTGGAAAAATTAAAGCTAAGTCCACATTTGATTCTCCCATAATCACTCTTGATTTGTTGCCAACATTTTTTGCAGCAGGAGGAGGCGATGCCAGTACATTAGGTGAAATCGATGGTGTTAATCTTATGCCATTCCTAAATGGGAAAAACTCTGACCGTCCGCACCAAACATTGTTTTGGAAAAAAGAAACCAGAGCTGCAGTACGAGATGGAGATTGGAAATTAATTAGGTTTGTGGATCGTCCAGCCGAACTCTATGATATTTCGAAAGATATCTCAGAGCATAATGATCTAGCATCAACTTATCCAGATAAAGTAAAGGAACTCTATAAGAAAATCTATAATTGGGAAATGACACTCGAGCGACCAAGATGGCTCCTTAAACGGAAGTATGAAAAATATGATAATGATAGAATGGATGCATATAGATAGTATATTTTAAAATGACTAAATCAAATCAAAAAACTAAAACAGCTAAAGGTAAATTCCTATCCTTAAAATCTATTGGTCAAACTGATTGTAAATGGACTAATGGATTTTGGGCAGACAAGCTTAGCATATGCCAAGCATCTATGATTCCCTACATGGGTGATTTGCTTTGTGGAGATGTGGGCCATGCATTACATAATTTTAAAATAGCAGCGGGCTTACGCAAAGGAAGTCATCAAGGCATGTTTTGGCATGATGGGGATTTTTATAAATGGATGGAAGCTGCCATTCTTGTCTATGCGCAAAACAAAGATTCGAAATTACTTAAACAGCTTGATGGCTATATTGAAATTATTGGTCTTGCTCAAGAAGAAGATGGATACATACAAACACAAATTCAACTTAGAGATACAGTAGATAGATATGAAAATAGAAAATATCATGAGATGTATAATACGGGCCATCTTTTGATTAGTGCATGTGCGCACTTTAATATAACAGGCAAACGAAATTTCCTAAATATAGCGATTAAACAAGCAGACCTTCTCTACACAATTTTCTTTCCTGAGACAAAACAGTTTGGAAGATTTGGATTCAACCAAACACAGATTATGGGCTTAGTTGAACTCTATCGAGCGACTCATAATCACAAATACCTTGACTTAGCCAAGTGTTTTATTATGCGTCGAGGGAAGTATGAAGTCAAACATCATCCTACGACTGAAGGATACCCAATTGGAGATATGGTACAAGAGCGTACTCCACTAAGTCAATCATCAGAAGCTGTCGGTCATGCGGTCTTAGCTTTATATTACTATACAGGCGCAGCGGATGTGGTCGCAGAAACTGGTGATAAATCATTTCATAAAGCACTCAATAAAATATGGAATAACATGACTTATAAAAAGATGTACCTCACAGGTGCAGTGGGTCAAACACACTATGGTGCATCCATAAATCGAGATAAAATAGAAGAAGGTTTTATTGATAATTACATGTTGCCTAATCTGACAGCCTATAATGAAACCTGTGCCAATATTTGCAATGCTTTATTTAATTTTAGAATGCTCGGTTTGAATGGAACATCAACGCACGCAGATGTTATGGAAAGAGTCTTATACAACAGCGGACTTTCAGGTATTGGCTTAGACGGAAAAGATTATTTCTATACGAATCCATTACGTATGATCCATGATGCTAGAGATTATAATGATCATGAAAACGCGACTGAGACACCAGAACGAATGCCTTATTTAGATTGCTTTTGCTGTCCGCCAAATCTCGTGCGTACTGTGGCGAAAGTATCTCATTGGGCATATAGTTTATCTCAAAATGGAATCACTGTAAATCTCTATGGTGAAAATAAACTAAAGACAAATTTACTTGACGGCTCATCATTTCAATTAAAACAAAAAACACTTTATCCTTGGGATGGTCGTATTGACATGACTATTCTTCAATGTAGAAAATCAGCTATTGAAATCTCACTAAGAATTCCAGATTGGGCTAAGGGTACTACTATTAAAATTAATGGAGAATCGATTGAACAAAAAATTAAACCTAGTTCATTTACTATCCTAAAACGTGTGTGGGGAAAAGGTGATGTCGTTAGTATTGATATGCCAATGGACATCAAATTAGTAGAAGGGAATCCGAGAATAGAAGAAGTTCGAAATCAAGTGGCTGTGCAAAGAGGACCGATTGTCTACTGTATCGAATCACCCGATCTTCCAGAAAAAACAAGCATTCTAGATGTTTATATTTCTGAAAGCCCAAATCTAAAAGCCACATATCGTGCTGACTTCTTAGGTGGTCTCACAACGATTGATGGAAACATTTTTATCAGAAAAAATAAAGTGAAAAAGATGTATGATAGTATTAATAAACCCAAATGGGAATCCGTCGCAGCAAGATTTATCCCATACTATGCGTGGAGTAATAGAGGTTTGGCAGAAATGACGGTTTTCATGCCTGTCATATGGGAGTCACATAAAGTTTAATAGAAGATGATAAGAATGTTATATAAATCATATTACTCTAGCATAATACTGTGTAGTCTTTTAATAATAGTTGCTCTAGGCTGTGATCAGAATCCAACTGAGATAAGTCAACCGATTCTACCTTTATCAGATCAAGTCAACTCAGGTGGATGGGTATTAAATGAAGATATAAGTGATGAATTTGAAGGCACTGCCATAGATGAATCTAAATGGTTTGTGCAGGGTAAAAATGACGATTACTATATATGGAAGGGTAGAGCACCATCACAGTTTGCACCACATAATGTGAGTGTCGAAAATGGGAAATTAAAAATTATAACACAGTGGGAACCAGACTATAATTTTGCTGATGAAGAATATGCAGGCGCGTATTATGGAAAGTATGAAGGACAACCAATGCCTGTTACAACAGCAGGCATTATTTCAAGAAAAAGATTTTTAAATGGATATATGGAAGTTAAATCCAAAGCAGGAAATGCTGCCATCACAGCAGCTTTTTGGGCGATAGGACACGAACAAGAGCTTGACGTATATGAATTAATGGGCAAGCCACAGTTAGAAGGGAATATACGCGAAAACTGGTTTAAATCGACAGTTCATGATTGGAGTCCTCCAGCGGTTAGACCAACTAGAGTTATTGAATACACAAAGAAAGATTTACCCTTTCGAGTTGCTGATGAATTTCATGTATATGGCGCTGAGTGGGGAGTCGATTATTTGAAGTTATACATTGATGGTGAGATGGTATTTCATGTGACACAGGATAAAGTTGGCAATGATTGGGTGCTTAATAATCCAATGGAAGTTTGGTTGGATTCCGAGATATTTCGCTGGCTAGGCATGCCAGATCCCAAAGACCTCCCAGTAGAATTTGAAATTGATTATGTACGCATTTGGCAGCAGCCAACAAACAATATATTTGACAGACAATTTTTTGGATTCGAAGGTCCTATATTATTGGAAGATGTGCCAAGACCTTTAACTTTGTTACCAGAAAGTTCTGTGGCAGATAATTATCAAAAATTCTGGTTGATAGATACGACTTCAGCTAAATATTTAAAGATTGTAAAAGAGGAGCGAGCAACAGGCGTCAACAGTTTGCAATTTACTGGTTATGGTAAAAATGAAAACATGGAGGCAGAAAAAATAGTCGCACTTACACCTTTAGGAGCATTAGAAATTCCTCCTGGGGATTATAATCTATCGATGAAAATGTGGTTGGATCAGGGCAAGGAAGTAAAGCGTTTACATTTGTATTTTGACAATACAGATACCAAACTTGCGCCATTTGAATTAACTGGTTTGAAAAGAAGACAGTGGGTGACACTGACACAAAATATAAGCGTGACACAGGCAACAGAATATACTAGTCAGCTGCGAATTGAAATCAAAAAAGAAGAGGCCCCCGAAACGAAGGCAACTAAATTTTATTTAGATGATATCTCATTAATAAAAATAGATTAATAAATTTTAAACCTTGTCCATGCAACACATCATGTTTTTGGTTTTGATCAGTACTCTAGTTTTTACATCTTCTTGTAAATCAATAAAAGCGCAAAGATGGCAACAAAGTGATGTTGTACAAAATGAAAAAATAGTGCCTGATGGTCGGGAAATAGTGAATACAAAAAATAGCCCTCATGTATCGTTAAAAAGTATAGACATTGGTGATTGTCATTGGACTGATGGATTTTGGGCGGAGAAGTTTGCTCTCGCAGAGAAGAGCATGGTCCCATATATGGGAGAATTGCTAACTGGAGATATTGGACATTCTCTTAATAATTTTAAAATTGCAGCCGGACTGAAAGAAGGATCCCATAAAGGCATGCATTGGCATGATGGTGATTTTTATAAATGGATTGAAGCGGCGATGTATGTCTATGCCATTAATAAAAATCAAGCCTTACTTGACGAACTCAATAGTTACATTGAGATTATAGCACAAGCGCAAAAAGATGATGGATATCTCTCAACTCAAATCACGACAAACGAGAAACTGGCTCGATGGGCAAATAGAAAATATCACGAGTTATATAATTCAGGTCATCTACTGACGAGTGCATGTATTCATCATAGAGTCACTGGTCAGACTAATTTTTTATCTGTCGCGATCAAACATGCAGATTATTTATATCAGCTATTCCAGCCACAGCCAAAAAAATTATCCAGATTTGGATTCAATCAAACTCAGATAATTGGACTGGTAGACATGTATCGAACAACAAGGAATAAAAATTATCTCGAACTGGCAGAAATATTTATTAATAATAGAGGTAAGTCAAAAGTCGCACCCGACGAGACTGTACGCTACAGAATGGTTGGCGATATGACACAAGAACGTACACCTCTTCGAGAAGAAACTGAAGCTGTCGGTCATGCTGTATTGGCACTCTATTATTATGTAGGAGCTGCAGACGTTTATGCTGAGACAGGCGAGCAGGCATTGATCGATGCATTGGATAGATTGTGGGAAAGTGTCGTTCATAAAAAAATGTATCTCACTGGTGCAGTCGGCCAAGTCCATCATGGCGCCTCAAGTCAATCAGATGGGAATACCGATTTTGTACACGAGGCATTCATTGATGATTATGTCATGCCCAATGCTTCTGCTTACAATGAAACTTGCGCTAATGTTTGTAATTCGATGTTCAGTTATCGAATGCTTGGTATTCATGGTCAAGCCAAATATGCTGACGTGATCGAGACCGTTTTGTTCAATAGTGCATTGTCAGGGATTGCCTTAGATGGTAAACATTATTTTTATACGAATCCATTGAGAATGTGTCAAAATACCAGAGACTATTCTCAGTTGTCGACAGAGTCTGCTGCACGTACACCATATATAAAATGTTTTTGTTGTCCGCCTAATTTAGTACGTACAATCACCAAACTATCTGGTTGGGCATACAGTCTATCACAAAATGGGATCTCTGTAAATATGTATGGAGGGAATCAGTTGAATACAAATTTGCTCGATGGTTCTAAAATCAGCTTAACTCAAAAGACTTTGTATCCCTGGGATGGAGCTATCGAATTGACAATTCAAGAATGTAAATCGGAAGCCTTTGATATCATGCTTCGTATTCCAGAATGGGCCAAAAGCAGTTCGATAATGGTAAATGGCGAAATGCAATTTGCTCCTTTGAAACCAGCTGAATTCGTAACAATGAACAGAGAATGGAAAGCTGGAGACAAAATAATGTTGAACTTAGATATGAATATTGAACTCGTCGAAGGTCATCCAAGAATTGAAGAATTACGAAATCAAGTTGCAGTCAAACGTGGTCCAATCGTGTATTGCATTGAGTCTCCAGATCTTCCTGAGAATACGGATATTTTAGATGTTTATATTTCAGGTGATACTCATCTTGAAGCGACATACAAACCAAATTTATTAGGCGGAGTCACATCTATTGATACTGAAATTCTCATTCGACAAGATGAAGCAGAGGGGATGTATAGGACGATTGAAAAGCCAACGTTTAAAAAATATAAAACGAGTTTCATCCCATATTATGCCTGGAGCAATAGAGAGATTTCAGACATGACTGTGTTTTTACCAGTACTCTGGAATGCCCCAAACGAAGAATAAATATAGTATGATGATAAAATGCTTTAATTGTATATGGATTTTATTTCTCTTGATTTCATGTCAAGGGAATGTAGAAACAAGGTCGCAAAACAAACCAAACATACTTTTTATTTCTATTGATGACCTTAGACCAGAGCTTGGATGTTATGGATCTCCAATTGCAAAATCTCCAAACCTAGATGCGCTGGCAGCTGATGGTATTTTATTCAATAGAGCATATTGTCAGCAAGCGATTTGCAGTCCTTCTAGAGCGAGTCTCATGACGGGGACTCGACCAGAGACGGTAGGCATCATCGAAAATTATACCTACTTCCGAGATGTGAATCCTGATATTATCACCTTGCCACAACATTTCCGTGCCAACGGTTATGAGACGGTTTACTGCGGAAAGATCTTTCATGGAAAATTTACTGATGAAGAATTATCTTGGAGTAGAAAACCTGCTGTAGATAAAGTTAATATTCCAAAACCTAAACTCGTTGGCGGTTACGCATTGGAAGAGAATCGAAAAATATTTAGGGATAATCAATCCGCGATAAAAGAGAAATATGGAAACTCAGATCACTATGCTTTAGGTAGAGGCCCAGCTTTTGAACGTGCAGATGTCCCTGACCAAACATATCTCGATGGCTATAATGTTGATCTCGCTATTGCGACAATGAAAGATATGCTTACGCAAAATGATAAGCCGTTTTTCTTAGGTCTCGGATTTTTCATGCCACATTTAGATTGGCGAGCACCAGATAAATATTGGGAGATGTATGAGGATATGGAAATCCCAATGGCTGAGCAAGTGACTGCTCCTGAAGATGGAGCTGCTATGGGTTTGCATGCGTCGTTCGAGTTGCGGGTTCGGGCGGGTATTCCTAAAAGCGGACATATAGAAGGAGAGTTAGCAAAAACATTGAAGCATGCTTATCTAGGATGCGTTAGTTATATTGATGCACAAATAGGTCGTATGATTTCTGCCTTGGATGAAGCAGGAATCAGGGACAATACAATCATTATAGTTTGGGGAGATCATGGCTGGCATTTGGGAGATATGGGTGTATGGGGAAAAGCAACGAATTATGAAATAGGGACTCGTGTACCGCTTATTATTTGGACACCTGATTTGTTAGAAAAAAATAGAGGCAAAAAATCTGATGCGCTTGTGGAGCTTATTGATATGTATCCAACATTGAGCGATCTTGCAGGAATAGCCAAACCTGATCACCTAGAAGGATACAGTTTTAAACCAGTTTTAAAAGAACCTTCAATGAATTGGAAGAAAGCCGCATTCAGCCAATATCCGAATCCTGCACTAAGAGAATGGGCAGCTAATCCTTTGACTGCTGGCATGCGAGATACTTACTTTGGTCCACTCATCGAGGAGGTAGAATCCCGTATCATTGACCAACAAAAAGAAAAGTGGGATAGAGATCTTTTTGAAAATAATTTGATGGGTTATAGTATGCGAACCGACCAACATAGAATTGTTATTTGGAAAGATTACAAGAATCCAGATAAAGACCCTATTTTTATTGAGCTATTTGATCATGAAACTGACCCATTAGAATCAAAGAATATTGCGTCTACAAATGCTCAATTAGTAACAGAATTATTAAGCCAATTTAACAAAGGATGGAAAGCTAATCTCCCAGATATTTCATATAATTAATATAGAATGAGATTTTTTATTATACCACAAAAACTTAAAGGCAATATTAAACAAGTAATCGCAGCATGGCCATTTATGAATGTTGGTCCGAAATGGGAGGCAGAACAATTATTATCTTTTACCAAGTCACAGGGTGTATCTGGAGTAGAACTTTTAGATGTGGAGCATTGGCATTTA
>Ga0209828_1000407_pt1 | contig 41470 bp, 35 predicted proteins | sample MaitaG_FD_187429 | JGI IMG/M metagenome (GOLD analysis project Ga0209828, IMG submission 187429) | Marine algal microbial communities from Maine, USA - Maine_Asex2 metaG (SPAdes) (version 2) | ecosystem: Host-associated > Algae > Red algae > Unclassified | place: Maine, USA | collected 2015-01-05
TGCAATCTTAAGAGCTAAGAAGGTGATTTTAGCTGGTGATCATTTACAATTACCTCCGACAGTAAAATCGACAGAAGCCAAAAAATTAGGCTTAGACAAAACTATTTTAGATCGGATGACGTCAGTCATTCACCACAGTTATCTGTTGACGACTCAGTACAGAATGAACGATAAAATATTATCTTTTTCTAATCAACAGTTTTATCAGAACCAACTGCAATCTGGAGTAGAAGTCGCTGACTGGTCAATAGATGATTTCCCCCTTACATTTATTGATACGAGTGGTTGTGGATTTGAAGAAAAGAAAAATCCAGATACATTAAGCACGTATAACGAAGGTGAGCTATTTATCATCAGAGAATGGCTACTTAAAGAGCGAGGGATTTTAAATTCAGAAATGAGTATTGGAATAATCAGTCCGTATGCTGCGCAAGTTAAATTAATCAGAGAGAAAAAAGAAAATGATGAAGCTTTTAGAGAATTAGACATTGAAGTGAACACGGTCGATGGATTTCAAGGTCAAGAAAAAGATATGATTATCATCAGCTTAGTTAGATCAAATGAAAAGGGTGAAATTGGGTTTGTATCAGATGAGAGACGGTTGAATGTTGCTATGACTAGAGCTCGAAAAAAATTAATTATCATCGGTGACATGACTACTCTGGCAAATCATAAATTATTTAATCAATTAGCAGAACATGTGGAATCTATCGGATACTATCAATCAGCGTGGGAATATATGTCCTAGCGAAGTAATAAATCTTCGTTTATGGTTTAGAATTTAAGCGTTTTCCAAATTATTTTCATCAATCAAGAGATCAGTATTTTCGCTTTCTTGCATATCTTTTATGTCTTCTGAATTTGTTTTTTTGTGTTGTGTAACACCATTGGGGAAAGAGATAAAGAATGTTGTGCCACTTTCTTGATTTTCTGCTGTATCAATCCATATTTTCCCTCCACCATTATCCATGATTGTTTTGCATGTTGACAATCCAATACCTATGCTCTCAGCTTGATCACCAGAACGATAAAACATATCAAACACTTTTTCACGGCTACCAAAATCAATCCCCAATCCATTATCTTTTATGGACACGATATAATTTTCTCCAATATGCTGTGAGTTAATCTCTATTTTAAGTTGGTCCTCTGGATTTCTATATTTGATAGCATTATCAATTAAATTCTGAAAGACAGATACAACATTTTCACTTTTAAATCTGACAATTGGTAATTCTTTAAAACTAATTTCAGGTTTAGTCTCCTCTATTTTTTCTTTTAAATTATCAAGTGCATTTTGCAATTGAATGTTTAAATCAATTTCTGTGTAATCATCTGCAGTTAACTTTCGTTTGAGAGTTGCATAGGAAAGCATTCCTCTAATCATGTCTTCCATTTGTGCTGCACCTTTCTGAATAAAAGTCATATAAGATTTAGCTTTTTCATCTGCAATTCCTGAGTCTAATTTTTGTTCTAATAATTGTGTAAATGACCCAATTGTCCTTAGAGGCGCACGCAAATCATGAGAGACGACATGAGCATATTGTTCTAATTCTAAGTTAGATTTCTCCAACAGGCTAACATAAGATTCTATTTCATTATTCATAGATCGAAAGCGCTGACCTATCAGTTCCATCTCATTACCAGATGTCACTTCTAGGGCAGGTTGCAAACCAGATGGATTGACATTGACCTCATCTAATATTTCTTTAATTGGACGTGTAAATTTTTTCATAAAGCCTGTAATCAAGAGTGAAAACAGACCAAGTAATAAAAGTGTTGATATCAAAAATGTCAAAAGTACATTGCGATTTAAGCCGCCAAATTGGGCTTTCATTTCTTGCTCAGCCTTATATATATCCCCATAGAATTCATCAGATGTAGACTGATTTATTAATGTCCAGCCAAACTCATTCGTTGAGAATGTCAATAAATAATTCTCGTCTAAGATATATCCATTTCCAACTGTTTTGATAGAATCCAAATATGCAGATGCCAGTACTCTTCCTGTAAGCATCTCCATTTCTCCAGGTGTGAAATTACCATCTCCATTTGTACCATTTAATTTTAATAATTGTCCAAATTTTAAATCTAAAATTGCTTCTGCTTGCTCGACCGTGAGCCATGTCCCTTCACCAAGACTGTCGAGTGTTGGCTCTATAGCGATTTGTCCAGGAAGAACTTCTCCAAACTTTCTTTCAAACCTAACTGGATCACCAATAAATTTTGCATCCGTCAATTGGGAAATCGCTTGGCCTGGGGTTTTTGCCTTATTCATGATTCCAGCTATCCGACTGAAATAATCCACTGGACCAGATGATGCTGCATCTGTCATGGATAGTGTTTTTATTATCGGAAATATAGAATCTTGAGATGATGCAATGACTGTAGAGTCATTCGTCACTAAAAAGTTAACACCTCCGATATTTGATTTCTGTAAATTTCTAACAGCAAAATTGAGGTTATACCTTAACAACACTGCTCCATTCTGTGTACCTTTGAAATCAGTAATATTACTTGCGTGATAAAAGAATCGCTCATTATTTACCGGATTGCGAAATACATCAGTGACGACCTCCTGTGTAGAGTCAATATCATATAACCAATCAACCTCATCAATTTCTTCATAATTAATCGAGCGATCTTCATTTAATTCGCAACAGCTAAAAATAAAATCTGTCTCCTCACCAATTCTTCGGGTACGAATATTCGCCTTGACTTCTTCATGAGTCAATACAACTACATTTAACAGATTTGTATCCTTTTGTAAAAGTGTTCTGCTGAATTCTTCCATTCCCTGAACGTTTAGTTGTTGGAAGGTTGGAGAGTTAGCAAGGAGTGATGTCTTATTGACGTTGTCCCTCATTATCTGTTCTATTTCATCAGATCTTTCAGTTATATGGTTAGTGTGTTTTTGTATCTTTTCCTGTCTTTTACTCTCTACCATTTCTGATCCAAAATTATTTCTCAGCGAAGAAATACTTGATCTAGTGATAAAAAATAAAACTGAGGTAACCAATAAAAATATACTGCAAACACCAACAAGAGTTGGCATTGTATATCTATAGAAGAGTTTTTCCTTACCCCACACTTTTAGAGTCATCCACTTATCAATAAAATTTGTGATCCAAGGCAGACTCGCTACCTTAAGTGAAAACTGACTCCATTTTGTAAACAGAGGACTTGTGGCTTTGCCAATTTCGCTAACATCAGCATTTTTAATATGAGTAATTGTTTTCTTTGTACCCGTCCAAAATCGTCCGACGAAAGCTATAAAAAGTACCGGTAAAGCTTTCAATTTTTGTATAACTGATGAATCTGAATCTTTAAGGTCACCCAACTTGTCTTTAAAAGTAGATGATAGATTTTTAAGTTTTTCTTTTGAATTAGCGTTTGACTCTTGTCCTAATAAACCGTCTTCATGATTTATATTTCTGAACTTGGCTTTTAAGCCTACTGTGGTATTTAGTAATTTATCTTTTGATTTTGCCATGGATTCATCTCCTAGTAATCCGTCTTCTTTATTTAATCCTTTTAATTTATCTTGTAGACCAGAGCTGGCATTTAATAAACTCTCCTTTGATTTGGCTAATGAGTCCTTTCCAAGAGTGCCAGATTCACCTGTCAGTTTTTCAAGTTTTGATGAGAGTGTATCTTTCGTTTTGGATAATTTATCAGGATATGATTCTGTTCTGTCTTCATCATTGAGTTCAGTATTGCCGTCATTAGATCCAGCTATTTTATCATTAAAATCTTTTGACTTCTCAATGTTACATCCAGCAACTGTTTTGAAAGTTGCCTTTAAATCTTCAATGTTTTCTATGGTTTGTTTTGCCTTATCCTTTGGTTCATTAGATTTTTGAATAAGTGCATCTTTTTGATCCTTTGAATTCATCTTCGCAGATAAGCTCTTAGCCTTTGAGAAAAATGAAGGTTTTAAATTTTCATTTATCGCAGTTTGAGGATTATCGTCATGGTTTAATTCAGGCGTGGATTTCGATTTTTTAGTTCTCTTCAAACGCGAAAGCTGTCCCGAAATAGAATTTAAAACTGAATTTATGACAGCTTTTATCTTTAACACAATAGACTGGATCTGCTGTTTCATATGTACGAGTAAAAGTATAATGTATGCACAGACAAGTTAAGCGAATTCCCTTGAGATAATTCCAACATGATGTCTACAAATGAACAACATTTTAACACTTTATCACTACATTTATATAACATTAGAGTTTCTCGTAATGTATAAATTATTGATATGGTATTTAAAGTAGAATCTAGGGCTACTATAAGAGAATATTTAGCAAATGTTCAAACCAGATCACTTGGAATTTTATTTGCCTTGAATGCCGTTTTATTTAGTAATTGGGCAGTCCGCATTCCTGATGTAAAATCTACTTTAGGATTAAGCGATGCTGATCTAGGTTGGGCCCTTTTAGCATCTCCTTTCGGTGTTGTACTATGCACTCCTTTAGTTGGCTATTTAATCCATAAATATGGGCCCGGAAAGGTATCCATGTTAGGTGCCATTTCATTTTGTCTTTCTGTGAGTTTACTATCCATACCAAATTCCTTTTTCCAATTGGCACTCGCACTTTTTATTTTAGGAATGGCAAATGGGACGATGGATATCAGCATGAATGCATTAGCATCTGCATTGGAAAAAGAACAGTCAAAAATTATGATGTCGATGACTCATGGATTCTGGAGTTTTACAGCCATGATCGCATCACTTATCGCTGGTCTAATCGCAAGCACAGATCTTCCTTATGGAATTCATTTTATAGGTACGTCTATACTTGTATTCATTCTTCTTTTTTTGGCAGTGAGAGATATAAGCGATGTCACTGATAGTGCTGAGTCTTCGATACAATGGCAGTGGCCAGGTATGACAGTATTTTTATTAATCATAATTGCGTTTATCGTCTTTTTGGTAGAAGGCGGCATTATGGATTGGAATTCTTTGTATTATCGAGAAGTGCTTGGGAGCCCTGTTGCGATGATGAGCTTTGGTTTTGCAGCTTTCTCTTTGGCGATGGCGATTGCAAGATTTTATGGGGATAGTTTGTTTTCAAAGTATTCTTCAAAAATGATCATTAGTATTGGCTGTCTAATTGTATCTGTCGGTCTATTTATGTTCTCATTTGGGACTTCAATCTGGCTTTCGACACTTGCGATGATGATAACAGGTATTGGGTGTTCTGTTCTCATCCCCATCTTATTTAGAGAAGCGGGATTACTTCCAGATGTACCACCAAGTCTTGGTATAGCTTCTGTATCTACATTTGGCTATACAGGATTTTTAGCAGGTCCGCCAGTGATCGGTTTCATCTCTGAGGCCTACGATTTACAGACGAGTTTTATGTGCCTAGCAGTATTCATGCTATCTGCAGTTTTGATATCACTGTTGTTGAGAATGTAGTGCAATTTAATTTTCGATAATTCTCTGATACTTTGTAGGAATGACTTTAATAATTTGTTTTATTGCTTTTGTATTGAAACGATTACCACATTTCCCGCAAAGGATAATCAATTCTTCAGAAGAAATAACATTTACATAATCACTTCGAGTAGTCATATCTCTACCCATTTGTTCGATATTGTGTAGTATGCTTATATATGCACTACCATGTGGAATGTTAGATTTACAACGGTCACAAGTCCTGTCCATAATTTTTAATTTAAAATTCAAACTGAATATCGGGGTTTGTGTGTATTCAAACTGCATGGTGGAATTTGAAAATCACGATATACCCAAGCAGAGGACATTATATAATATGGCGAGACAATTTGGTACATTAATTGCCTAACATACAATTAAGATATATCTAAATGGAAAACATCCACACGAGTAAAAAAGCAAAAGCAAGAATCTCAAGTTCAGCTATCCAGAAACTTTACATCTCCATGCGACACTTGTTAATTAGAGGTCATTACAAACCCTTAGGCATATCTGGAGAATCAATGATTGAATCTCTACTGTCCTTAAAACCTGAAATATATGGATCTATTGCTGATCCTGACCGTGTTGAGTTGAACGGCTTGTTATATATTTTCCAGCGACTACCCATCGGCATTGAAGAATGTCGATTTATAAAATTAATCAGTCGAGAAGGTTATGAAAAGTCATCATTCGAACCGATAGTGCCTGCTAAAAGAAGACGAAATTGCTTTCGCATTGACGAACATCAAATGTATATCGAAATGACTCGAGGTCGAAGCGATATATATGACCTGCTCACACACCTCACGTTCATGTATGTAGAGTCTGAAAAAATCAGACGCCACAGTCTCGACTTCAAAAAGAAGAAAAAAAGGGATTGGAAAAAACTAGAAGAAATTGTACATCTCATTAAAAAAGGAGAATCTTATGATTTCGAACAAGCGTGCACATATTTAAGTGTCATTATAGGCAGGACATACGCGGAGACTCTCGAAGCATGTCGAATATTTGAAAATACAGCCAAAGTGAATTCATTATTTGAAATCGTGTATTGGCTTGGAAGATTAAGTATCGACGAGTACACTGCTGGTAAGGATAGAGAGATTTCTTTTTCATCTTCTTTAACTGAAGTTTTAGGACATCATATTTATGGTGAGCAATGGGCTATTAGAATTAAGAAATTTATCGTCGCTCAAAATCTTACAGATCGACCAATCCATATTATCAGCGCTAACCTGCATAGTGTCATGAATTGTCTGTACGCCCAAAAAGCAATTGGCAAAAAAGTCAAGTATAAAAATTTTGAAGACTTAATGTCAAAAGTCAGCCAAACCAAAAACGGAAAGCTTAGGCAAACCATAAAAAAATTCGCTTTACAAAATGGTATGCACGAACTTGATGATGAGAGTGGTACAAATATTACGGTACAGATTTTTGAATGTGATAAAATAGATACGACGAGACTCATGAAAGATTTTGGATGGGAAAAATCTGCAAAGACTGTAAACAACAATCATGTATTTATCGTCATGGATTATGCCTTTGGCGAACAAGCGTATGAGACAATGGATGAGCTGTTAAAACCAATCCAAGTAAATGATAAGAAAAAATCTCTCAATATAAAGTCTATTAATATAATGGGTAAAGCAGGAATCCTAACAGGGGACAAGAGCGACATCATGATTCCTCAAGCCCATATTTTTGAAGGCACTGCAGATAATTATCCTTTTAAAAATGAGTTTACCAAAAAAGATTTTGAAGGACATGGCCTAGGTGTATATGAAGGGTTAATGGTAACTGTACTTGGCACATCATTACAAAATAAAGACATACTCACTTATTTTCATAGATCAAGTTGGAAAGGTGTCGGCTTAGAGATGGAAGGGGCTCATTATCAAAAAGCAATACAATCAGCGTCAAAAATTCGAAAGCATATTGATAAAAATATAAAATTACGATATGCCTATTATGCCTCTGATAATCCTTTAGAAACAGGAAGCACTTTAGCGTCAGGAGGTCTGGGCCAAGATGGAATTAAACCAACCTATCTTATAACATCTCGCATTTTACAAGATGTCTTATCATAATCACTAATCCAATTATTACAATGAATAGACTACCGTTTATTCTTACTGCTGTATGTTCATTTTTAATGACGGCCTGCCCAATGCAAAAACTTGCTCCAGAGACTATTTTTAAAAATGTAAATATCATTGATGTTGTTAATGGCAAAACGATTAGGCAACAAGATGTGATCATTAGAGATGGAATGATTACATCAATCGGTACAGCCAAAGCACATAAAAAATCTACGGTGATCAATGGAGAAGGTAAATACTTACTGCCAGGTCTTACTGAAATGCATGCGCATATTCCGACACCTGAGCAAGAAGGTGAAGCATATATACAAGATGTGCTTTTCTTATATTTATCTCAAGGCGTCACAACGATCAGAGGTATGTTAGGTGACCCTTATCATTTACAATTGAAACAAGATATTGCTGACAAAAAAATCTTAAGTCCAAGAATTTACACTTCTAGTCCTTCATTAAATGGTGGAACTGTTAAATCTAAAGAAGAAGCAATTACAAAGGTCAGACAATATAAAACAGCTGGATATGACTTTTTAAAAATCCATCCTGGAATTACATTAGCTGCCTGGGAAGGAGTAGAAGCAACCGCTAAGGAAGTCAATATTCCATTTGCAGGACATGTCCCCATTGAAGTTGGTATCCATAGAGCATTAGAAGCTGGATATGCAACAATCGATCATCTAGATGGATATCTACAAGGACTGGTACCAGAAAGTAAAGACATAGATCCAGCTAGTGGTGGATTCTTTGCCTATAACTTTACTGATGAGATCGATATAAGCTTACTAGAGACATTAGTTGCAAAAACAAAACGTCTGGGCGTATCAGTCGTACCGACTCAAACATTATTTACAAGATGGTTTTCGCCTACTTCACCTGCAGAAAATTTACTGGAACCAGAAATGAAATACATGCCTTCTAAAATAAGATTCGCATGGAGACAAAATAAAGAAAGGATGCTTTTAAATAAGGATTACAATAAAGAACAATGGGAAAGATTCATCTCAATCAGGGAGGCAATCTTACGAGAGATGGACAAGCAAGATGTAACTTTTCTATTGGGATCGGATGCACCACAGGTTATGAATGTACCAGGCTTTTCCATTCACCATGAAATGAAAGACATGTCAAATATTGGGATTCCAAATGAAAAAATTATCCGAAGTGGGACAATTAATCCAGCAGTATTCTTCGGCGATGAAGACAACTTCGGATCAATAAAAATAGGCGCTTCTGCTGATTTAGTTTTATTAAATTCAAATCCCTTAGACGATATAAATCATAGTAAAGATATAGAAGGCGTCATGCTTAGAGGCAATTGGTTATCAAAAGAATTCATATCAGCTAGACTAAATGAAATTACTGCTAAAAACAAATAAGAATTATTATTCTCTATACATAATGAGAAATATTCACTCTTTTAATTAAAAATTTTTATCCTTATATGCCTTCTTTAGTATTCTCAATTTGAAAATAAGGTTTTAAAAACCATAAGCATATACCCGACATAATAGACAGTACGGCAGCACAATAAAAATAAGCGTGAAATCCAATTTTCTCAACAACTGGCAAACCTAACATAGGTGATAATACAAAGGCGACGGCAAACATCATAGACACAACACCCATATATTTTCCATGATTTTGCTCATCAGCTCTTCGTACTGCAAGAGAAGGAATAAGAGGAAAATTGACAACTTCACCCACAGCTAAAAATATACTATAAAAAAAGATTGCTGCAATTGCATTATTAAAAATACTCAAAGAAGCATAAGCCAGACCAATCATAATTGCACCAGACACCATAGGCTTGAAGTAATTGTTTTTTTGTTCGATTTTATATACTATCGGCATTTCTAATAAAAAAACTAGTAAACCATTTACGGTAAAAAATAAACCTATCCACATTTCATCTAACATCATAACTTCCTTAAAATATACAGGCACTGAAAATAGTATCTGAAAAAAAGCAAGCATATTAATTAAATTAAAAAATAGGAACAGTAAGAGTATTTTATCTCGATATGGAGTTTCCTTAACAAGATGTTCATCTGCAATCTTTTGAGGCTTTTCATTGCGATGCTTTAATACGATAAATAAAGTAATCAGAGCTAAATAACATGTTACACCGTCCACAATAAATAACCAGTTATACCCTACTTTATATGCTAGAAATCCTCCAACTGCTGGCCCTATCGCAACTCCTAAATTAATTGCCATTCGTAAAAGAGAAAAACCTCTTGTTTTATTTTCAGGCACACCCCAAAGACTAACTGCGCTAAAGGCTGCAGGACTAAACATACTAGAAAATACTGCTGTCAAGAACAACCAAGCACTGAGAGCATAAAAGGTCTTAAAAAATATAATACCAATAAAAGCAGTGCCAGCTCCTGCTAGACTGACTGCCATCACTCTAAAATTACCAATACTATCGGTCAAATACCCACCAATATTAGAGCCACACATAGCACCTAATCCATAGCAGGTAAGTACGACTCCTGTTTGTGTTTTACTAAAGCCTAATTGATTTGTCAAAAAGACACTCATAAACGGGATGACCATTTCTCCACATCGATTAACCAGATAGATTAATGCCAATGCCCACACATCACGTGACAATCCTGAAAAGGACTTTTTATATAAACTAAATAATTCCATAACTAAAAAAGCCCTGTCGAACGCTTCGACAAGGCTATATTTTTAATGAAATAATAGACAAATCTTAGCTGAGCGGAACGCTTGCCGATGTTGACCAATTATTTCTACAAGTAATCATTAAAATAAATTATGACACGAAGCTACATTAAAATATTTAATAAAAGCAAATATTATTTTAGATAAAAATTCTGATATCCGAATATGATAAGATTATCATTCTTTCAATATAATATTATCAATTAATCTCACTTTGCCTGCCCATACCGCTGTGCATACTGCCACATACTTTGATTTTTTGATATCTTTTATATGCTGTAATGTGATGCCATCAATGATAGACACATACTCCGGCTTAAACTTTAGCACAGATAATTTAGTAAGTGCTTTCATTTCGAGAGTTGCAACTTTATATTTCAGTTGATTCTGTTTTATCCACATAAGTGTTTCATAAATGATAGATGCTTGAGATCTCATTTTCTTTGACAACCTCTCATTTCGAGAACTCATGGCTAGGCCGTGATCTTCTCTAATTGTAGGGCTCACGACTAGTTTTGTCTTTATTTTAAAGTGAGCCATCATGTGCCTAACAATTGCAACTTGTTGAAAATCCTTTTGCCCCATAATTAATTCATGAGGCTTCACAATCTCCAACAGGCGCTTGACAACTTGTGCGACTCCATCAAAATGTCCTTCTCGAAATTCACCTTCCATAACGGTATCCAGTCCTTTAAAATCAATATCAATTGATGTATCATTTCCTGGAGGATAAATTTGTCTCGGTTCAGGAAAAAATAAAACATCACAGTCATTTTCTTTCAACAAAGCATAATCAGCTTCATAAGTCCTAGGATATTTATCTAAATCTGAAACTTCATTAAATTGAGTAGGATTCACAAAAATACTACATACTGTAATATCACATTTTTCATTTGACTTCCGAATCAATGACATATGTCCTCTATGAAGTGCGCCCAAAGTCGGTACATAGCCTATCCTTTTCTTCTTCGCTTTCAGCTTTTTAATATAAGCCTGTAATCCTTTTACCGTTTTGTATACTTTCATTCCAATAAAATAATAAATACATTATTAAAGTCCTTCCTTTCATAATTCAGCATCCAAAACTAATCACTAAGCACTTTTTTCTAATCCCTAGCATACCATCTCTTCAAAACTTCAGCAGATTTTTTACCTTGCGGTGTATAATCTTTTTCTGGATAGCCTTCATGTCCCTGCATATTTGGAAACCATTTCCATAAAAAGCCTCCTGCCCAATATTTTTGATTCCAATGAGCCATAAATAATGCATCAATTGCATTTGCCTGGGCTTCTTCATTTAAGTTGAGTTGGTGGACTTCTTTTTCTAACTCCCATGCTTTGTGCGCACAGCCATCCACACTTAAATATCCAAATTCTGTAAATAAAATTGGTTTATTTACGCGATCGCTAAATAGCTCTAATTTCTGTATGATGGGTCTCCATTTTCTTAATAGTTCTCTTTGACTTGGCGTACTTGTTTTTGACAAAGGAAAATATGCACTAATACCAACGTAATCTAATGCATCCCAAACAGATACGTCTTTATAAGAATCCCAATTTGCAGAATACACAAGATTTCCAGAATAATCTTGTCTAATATCTGTGATGAGTTGTCTCCAAAATTCTTCTCTTTTTTCAATAGAGTAATTGATCTCTGTACCGATACAAATCATTCCAATTTGTTCTTCAATAGCTATTTCGACCATGCTCATAATATATGCCCGATAACTCTCTTCCCATTCTAGCCATTCTTTGTCCGTACTAAAATCAACACTGCCAATCCAACTTCCTGGTACGTAAACCTGTGGCTTAAGCATTACGCTTAATCCTTCTTCTTTGGCTAATCTCGCAGACTTCCTGATACCTTCTCGAGTTTCGCCCCACCACTGCCAAGACTTTTCATATCCTAGATTGGTTTCGCCCACTCGCATAAAAGCAAAAGGAACAAGGCTTACCCAATTCGCATTATGTGCTGTTATTTCTGTCAAGGGATTATTTAAAAACTCTGACTTTGGCGCAACCATCGTAATCCCTTTTATTTTGGCGGTTTGTAAAGACTGTCCAAAACAAAAATGGATATTGAAGAGACATAAAATGACTATGAATGCACTCATTTTAATAAAATAGCTTACACTCGAATACTGTTTGACTTTGCCGTTCTTAATCTTCATCTTCAAATAAAACATTCGATCACTTAATTGTATTCTTCGCAACATACTGAATTGATCACTTAAATTTTAATCTACAGTATCCATCTCGTAGGATCAGGACAATTTTCAAGGCATTTTTCCTTTTGTGACATATGACATACCCCTGGATAATCTGATTGATATTCTCCTATATTTCTTATCAATTGAAAATGTAAATGTGGTGCCCATCCACCATTCTGAGATTCATCCCCCACATATGCAATGATATCTCCGGAGTCTACTGTATCTCCCACAATGAGACTGTCAAAATCTTTTGCGCTTAAATGGCCATATAAAGCGAACAATGCCTCATCGTTTACCATGTGCTTTAAGATTACCGTATATCCATAATCCAAATACTGATTATTATAAGCCTTCCCATATATTTGTCCAGATGTCGCAGCATAAACTGGATGACCAATTGGAAGCCACACATCTATTCCAAGATGTATTGTCCTGCGCTCTCCACTAAATAATGGGCTTTTCAAATAGAAATCTCTTTCTTCACCGTAGCCTCCATAAGCAATAGGCTTCCCTCCGTGGTCGGTCATGGTATTTATGTATGCCGTCAATTGAGTTTTATTATCTAACTCTTTGAGAGCGCCATTATTCAAACTCAAATCAATGAGATAAAAATCTTGGATCGAATACGTATCACCTACAACTGAAAACATGAATTCAAGATAATTAAACAATTAAATATTTTCTAAAATCCACATTAATCAACAACTGGAAATTAAAATGTATTCAATTTAGGCGCTCTAAAAAGAATGATTTCTAAACTTATTAGCTTTTTGTTAAAATGTTTGCAGGTTTATTTGATTCTACCTTATATTTGTACCATCAGTTTATCGTAATTGATTGATAATCATAATGTGAGGTGATGAAATTGGCAGCCATGCCCTCTTGTCTCGGGGGTAGGGATCAGTGATAAACGTCAGATATGGGTTGACCACAAATTTACTTTTGTCTGAAGGCTAAGCCCCTTGTGGAGGTTCGAATCCTTCTCTCACAGCTTTAAAAAGACTCAAATCAATATTGGTTTGGGTCTTTTTTATTTAGAATATTTTTTTTATTAAATAGAGCAGGTAGTTTATTTTTGAACCGCATAAATGCATAGCCATATCTTTACTGATTCAAGTAAGGAATGCGGAAATGATTAGAAAATGAAATGATTAGAAAAAGTATGTTTAAACGAGAATTAGCTACATTTTCAATTCATAAATTACATTATTTTGATTTCCTTCATCTACCCTATTTTGGTTAAGCACGAATTTATTTTTTACTAGAACATGGCGAGATGCGACATTCTCGTGATGAGTAAATGCCTCCATTTTTTTCAGCTTCAATACTTCTCGAGAAAAGTTTGTTATTTCTTTAAGTGCTTCATGCGCATAACCCTTTCCCCAATGTGATGGATGGAGCTCATAACCGACTTCCGCTTCAGTCTTATCGTCTGTAAAATGCCATAAGCTTGCTGTTCCAATTAATCGATCATTGGAGGATAGTCGAATTCCCCAAAAGATAAATTTTTGCTTTATAAAACCAGTATTAACATAGTCGATAAATGTTTTCGCAGCTTCTATATCTTTTGGTGGCTTCCTATCAATATATTTAATGACATCCTCATTAAGTCGTAGTTCATAAATATCTTCTGCATTATCTACTGACAAAGACCTAAAAAGTAATCTCGATGATTGTAGAACCGGGAAATCCTTGAAGTCGAATGTTTGTTCTCTTGATAATGACATAAGCACAAAGCTAAATAATCCTATAAGAATTATTTACCATGTAATGATTTATGTGAAGGTGATATATAAAGGTCGATTAGTTGCAGCCATTATTATTTGTTTCAAACTCTCCTCCTCTGATTATCTCGAAACCATCTTCTAAGCATATCGAGTTCTTTGCTGAGAAGGCCACATCTCCGGATGTGCTAACTATGCCTGCAGATACAACCATAGAAGATGCTTCTAAAATCCCTGAAGGCATAGAGGAAGTCGTTGTCGTCAAGATAGATGTACATGTCGAGTTAGATTCGCACTGACTATTCAACAAGCCTTGCTTATAGGTGTTAATCGCCGCGAGCATGCGATCTCCTTGTCCTTGCGAAAACATATTCATACAATTATCATCAACATAATCCATGAAATTCATAAAACATGACACCATTGGGACCAGAACTACATTCAACTTGAGGGAAATTTGGATATCCATAATTTTCATCATTCTGTCTTGGAGTATCAGCAACAAGATCATCATTTGCTGCAGAACAACCACCATTCCCCCTTACATGATCAAGGTTTAACCACTGTCCAACTTCGTGGGTAATCTGTTCGGCCCATGCCATAAGTACCGCCTGCTGGATTAGGATTAACAATCGAGCCTATTGTAAAATAAGCATGAACTGCAGCATCAGAATTAAGAGGGCCCCCTGGAAACTGAGCAAAGCCTAGCAATGCATCGCTGGATGCATTGATTACTTTGGTCACGGTCATCTAATCTCACAAGGGAAAAAATATTTAAATAAGATTCGTTATCCCAGATATATGGCTGCACAAAACGACTGTCTATATAATCTGGACCCAACAGGCATTTTGATTGATGTTCGAAATAGTCGAAATATTGTACCGATTTACTCCTGAAGTGGAATTACCATTTGGATCTTCAGTGGCTAAACAAAACTGAATTTGCGTATCCGCAGCAAGACCTTGAAAAGCTTGTGGCGTATTACTAGCATCACTGTTATTTCGGGAATAATCATCATTGAGTTGATCTATACCTGCTTGTAATTGGGCGACTGATAAATTCTCGTTGGAACCAATTGTATCACCATTATGAAATACCTGAAACACAATAGGTATTGTGACAACAGTCGTCCTTCTATTATTAGGATTAGATAGAAAAGCTTGCAGCTTAGCTTCATTGATCCTCCTGTTTTCACGAAATGAAGGATCTTTTTCAAGCTTTTGTAAGTGATGCTCGTGTGCAGCACAGCGCTGATATTGAGCATGAGACAGATTAATAGAAACACAAAAAATAACACAGAGACAAAGAATGAGAGGTTTTAACATTATAGAGAGATTTTAAATTCGCCTCAATCTACAACAGAGATACATAAATCTTTCCTGCATTTATACAAGTGCCTAAGTGCTATTATACTTTATTAGCTTTTTATTATATCAAATTTTCAAACTCAAGCTAATAATGAATGATACAGCTCGAAATGAGTAGTTGAATAGTTCTTAGAAGTGATTTGATTTTCTAGTCCAGCATGTGATTTATCAGCGCCAACCATTAAAGTTTCATCTAAAAAGACTGCTAAATCCTTTGGGCTCGCGTCATATGGAAATAGATAAAGCAATTCAGAATTCAATCGATTCATAGGAGCTTTATCCATTGCAAGCACAGGTGTGCCAGATAAAATAGATTCTAAAATCGGCAAACCAAAGCCTTCATTAATTGATGGGTAAACACAAAGATCTGCTAGCTTATATAAACAAGGAAGCTCATGATATTCTAATCCAGAAATTTGAATCACTTTCCGAGTATACTCTGCTTCATTTCCAACAATAACCAACTCTACATTATCAGTTTTTAAATATTGTAATGACTCTACAAGAAAGGCAATATTTTTTCGTCTTTTTTTATTTCCAACAGCAAGTATAAATCTTGGTGGCAAATCATAATCTTCTGCTAGGACTTGACATTGATGACTATCCATGTAAAACTCCGGACCGGCGATAGGTTCAATCACAGTCACTTTTGTATCATCAAATACGTCATAAGAAGATAGAGACATGAGAGTGCTTTGGCTTACGCAAATGAAGTGGTCACTTTTATCTAAAGCGTAGCTCAGCTTTTTATTGAGTATCATCCGATCTGTAATTCCATAATCATTCTTATGGTATTTCCAGAGGGCATCATGAATTGTGACGATCGTTTTTATATTAGTATTATCAATACCAATTGGTAGTTCACAAGCTAAGCCATGATAGATTTGAATTCGATCATTTAGCAATTGTTTGACTAGACCCTTAGATCTCCAGTACCAACTAAATGGCCCTTTATAAGTTCTGATTATAATATCAGGATCATCGATGATCTCTGACATATCAAACGGTGTCTTTATACGAGTTGTGTAAAGATAGATAATGACATTTGGATAATATGATCTGAGTGACAATATGAGAGTTCGCGCATAACTTGCTAAGCCTCCCCTATTGTTAAATAGACGTTTTGCATCATACCCTATTCGCATTAATTGACTACTTCCTTCCACTTGTTTCTCTCTTCTGGAAGTCTCAAAATACAAAAACCATAAAGGCTTAGTTATTAAAATGCCTTGTCATTTCAGATTCTATTATGCTTAATATGTATAGCCTTGTTTTACAATGAATTCAGATGAAGAAGGGTAAGTGGGCAGGATTTCTTCACATCAATAGCTCTTCAGAATTAAAATTTAATTTGGCAAACAGCCTTCTTTAATAATTCTCTTTATTTGGAGCAATCATTAAGCCTGCCTGAGGGCAGACAGGCAAAAGAGATTTATTATTAAAATACAGTAAACAAGATAAGATCCTTAATCAACTTCAGGATGACACTCTGGTTCAAAGTTGTCATTGAGCAAAAGCGCTCCTGCCCTCTTTACATTGAAGGCTCCCCGAATGAGCCCTTCACCTCACGAACTTTTTTAACTTTTTCAATGGGAAGATTTTGAACTTTCATATGTCTTGCTTCTTTCTTCTCTTCTTCTCTTCTTCTCTTCTTCACATCATCCGTCTTCACTTTCTTTCGACTTCCTTCTTCCTTAGCTGTAAAAATTGATCTAATAAAAAAGGTGATGTTGATAACTCATCACCTCCAAGTAGACTTATTAGTTCTAAGCGGCTTCAGATTTTGACTGATGCGCTTTAGTTAAACTAGACTGAATCTCAGGTGTAACTGCCATATACTCTGAAAAATCTCTTGCAAATTTTGCTCTTCCTTGAGTCAAAGAGCGCAAACTCGTAGAGTATTGATACATTTCTGCCAAAGGCACCTTTGCTTTGATTTTTTGATAATGACCGTCTGCCTCCATGCCTTGAATGATTGCACGACGAGTTTGCAGATCCCCCATAACATCTCCCATAACGGTATCCGAACATAAAATTTCGACATCATAAATGGGTTCTAAAAGTTGGGGATTAGCCTGAACAAAACCTGACTTAAAAGCATGATTAGCAGCTAGCATAAATGCCATGTCATTGGAATCAACAGCATGCATTTTACCATCATAGATACAAACTCTTAGATCTTGACAGTTTGAGCCTGTCAGTGGTCCTTCTTCCATTTGCTGCATGATTCCCTTTTTTATTGCATTTGAATATTTAGCATCAATACTGCCTCCGACAATGCACCAATAAAAAGCTAATTTCCCACCCCAAGGTAGATCTTCTATTTCAGCCTTACGAACATTGAGATCAGAAGGATCTGACATACCATCGAAATATGGCTCTATACGCATATGTACTTCTCCAAATTGACCTGATCCACCAGATTGTTTTTTATGCCTATAACTTTCATTGACAGATTTACGGATCGTTTCTCTGTAAGGGATCCTCGGCCTGATAAATTCCATACTGATACCATTCACCTTTTCTATTCTGTATTTGATAATATCCAAATGAAGCTGACCTTGACCGTGCATTAAGGTTTGTCTCAATGAAGGCGCTTGTTCTATAATTAATGTCGGATCCTCATCTGCTATTTGATATAATGCTTTCATTAATTTTTCCATATCCGCTTTACCTGGCGGTGAAATTGCTGTACGGATTCTCGATGGAGGAAAGTGAATACTTTCTATTTTATGATCTATTCCTTTATCATTTAAAGTATGATTGGTATGAGCTGATTTTAGTTTTACAGTTGCGCCGATATCTCCTGCCATTAATCGATCTACATTTGTTCTAACTTTTCCATTTGCTACGAAGACTTGGCTAAGACGTTCAATCGATCGATTCTCCGCATTCATCAGCTCATCGCCAGATCCGACACTTCCAGAATATACTTTAAAGTATGAGACCGTGCCTACTTGAGGTTCGGTCAATGTTTTAAAAATAAATATCGTTTTTGGTCCAGAACTATCGCAAGTGAGAGTGTTCCCGCCTTCGAGAACTGCTTCAGGAGTATCTCCAGGACTTGGGGCGATGTCATTAATGAAGCCCATAATCCTTCCACTTCCCATATTGTGCTCAGCAGCAGCACAGAAGACAGGAAAGACTTGTTGATTTGCCAAAGCAATCGTCAGACCAGAAGCTAGTTCTTCTTCATTTAAAGTACCTTGATCAAAGAACTTTTCCATAAGTTCTTCATCATTTTCAGCTGCAGCCTCGACCAAGACATTATGCATTTCTTGTGCTCGGGCCATTTCAGATTCAGGTATATCTTTCTTAGTAGGCTTGCCACCATCGGGACCAAATTCGTACATGACCATACGAAGAGCATCAACTATTGTATTGAAGCCTGTTCCTGGATTTAAAGGATATTGAACAGCTATTACTTTGTTTCCAAATCTTGCTTTGGCTTGCTCAAGTGTACTATCAAAATCAGCCTTTTCGTGATCACATTGGTTAGTGACAAATATGACAGGTGTTTTAAATTGTTGGACATATTCCCATAAAATCTCAGTACCGACTTCTACGCCATTAGCTGCATTGAGGATCATCAAACCAGTATCAGCCACTTTTAATGAAGACACAACTTCACCAATGAAATCATCAGATCCAGGAGTATCTAGTATATTTATTTTTGAGTCTTTCCATTTCGCATGCATCAGTGTACTGAAAATAGAATTGCCTTTTTCTTGTTCAATATTCGTATGATCTGAAACTGTGGAATTTGTCGTGACTTTACCTATTCTCTTGACTTCAGATGCTTCGAATAGCATACATTCTGCTAAACTGGTTTTTCCTGAGCCTGAATGACCCAAAAGAGTGATGTTTCTAATGTTCTTGGTATCAAACGCCATGTAGATAGTTTTTTATGGTTCAAAAATCTTTGATTCCAGAACTGTGGCGGTAGAAGCTTGTACAATCCTGGCCATCTATACCTAACTACCCAGATTGAATGCAGCAAAAAGGAAGCTAGAGAATTATCAGAATTAAATTAATCAAATAAGTTATAATATCAATACATCTAATTGTAAAAAGAGTATTTTAAAGATAATTATTTTGCAACTGTATTTATGAAAATATATAAGTCTTTCTGTTTTAACTCATTTCATATTATGTAAAGTTATATATCAAGGATGCCATAAGGCTCTCCTTTTAAAAAGCTTTGTTTAAAGACATTTGCAATCTCTTGAAAAGATAATTGGACTTCTCTGTATTGAAAATTCAGTTGTTCTACAGATTTCGAGTTGTCAAATTTAAATCTATGCTGTGCAAACCTAATGGCTTCAGCATTTACAATCGCATTTTCTCCTAAGATTAATTCCCCAAGTCTCGCGCCATAAATACTTAACTTTGTTAGCAAGGGAGTCAGGGCTCTATTTGTTGGCTCCTTTCCAAACTCTTTGCAGAGAAAATCAATGATTTTCTTATGGTCCCAATTTTCTGAAGAGGCAATATATTTTTCACCTGATACATCTGATCGTTCCAATATCTTAACAATCATCAAAGCGACATCTCTTACGTCTACCACTCCAATTGAACCTATCGGATAAAAAGGAAGACGGTTGTAGATAGATTTGACAATTGACACAGAGCTAGAATCCCAGAAGCCTGCTCCGATGACCATAGCAGGACTAATGATCGAGGCATTCAATCCTTCGGCGACACCTCTCATCACTTCACGTTCGGCACGTTGCTTTGAAATACAATAAGCGTTGTGCTCCGGGCGGTCTACCCACTCCGTTTCTTCATGGATAAGCTCTCCTTCATTTGGAACACCCAATGCTGCGACACTACTGACGAAAATAAATTTCTGAATTTCTTGATTCAAGGATGCATTGATCATATTAGCGGTGACCTCAACATTCATAAACATCAATGCTGCTCTATTTTTATTAGACAAGGATACTTTGGCTGCAACATGTATTACAATGTCGACATCTGTTAATGCCTCTGCCAAATCTAGCTCATCTGTCAAATCACATAGCTTCCATTTTACATTGTCTTTTACATCTTGAATTAATGTAAAATCACTCGATGCCCGATGGGTACACGTGATCTGATGATAATTAAATTTAAGTAGTGTTCGCAAGACATATCCACCTAAAAATCCAGTAGCTCCAGTTAATAGAATATGGCTGCTATGATCTATCATAGATATATACAACCTGAAATCGTATCAGAAGTTGCACCAGTCACAGAGCTAAATACATTTACTTTTTTGTGGATTCTAAGATATCCCATCAACGCCATTAAAATCGCTTCTTTAAACTCGATAATATCTTTATTCGGGATAACGAGATCTACGCCTATAGAACTTAGTGAATTATTTAGCTCAGAGATTAAAAATTGATTTAAAGCACCTCCTCCAGTTGCAAACACTGAAGATATATCTGAAGAATATCCTGCTACTGTAATATGGACGATTAAATCTACTGCAGTCCGTAACTTATCATGAATCGGAGCATCAAATGCTAAAAACTGTTTTACAAATTCTTGCTGGACATATTGATTATCCAAAGACTTAGGCGAGTCTAATGTATAATATGGATGCGTCACAGCACTGTGAAATAGTGATGGAATACACTTCCCCATCCTTGCCATTTCGCCATTATGGTCGTATGCTTTTCCTTCTAATTGTGCTAATGCATTTAGCAATTGATTGCAAGGTCCGATATCATATGCCGTGATCGTATTCTCCGTATGAAAACTACAATTACAAATACCACCTAAATTTAAGTAAGAGTCATAGCCACTAAAAAGATATTTCTCAACGACAGGAGCAATGGGAGCGCCTTGGCCCCCTTTTGCTATATCCTGGGTTCTAAAATCGCTGATCACTGGTATTCCAATGTGAGCAGACATATATGAACCTGTGGACAATTGGTAGCTATATTTACCTTCTGGTGAATGGAGTAATGTATGACCATGACTTGAAACATAATCAACTGTTTCGCCCTTCAGAAAATCGACTATGATTTCACTGGTGTACTCTGTATATGCTGACTCTAGAAGACAGAGATCCGTATGGCTTAAATTTGTGGAAGACGCTAATCTTTTTTCCCAATTCTTTGAATATGGAATGGAAGCTTGTTTGACCAATTCAAAATCGAATTCACTTTTGAATATGCACAGTGCTAAATCCAAACCATCTAATGAACTCCCAGACATGCATCCTAGAACCTGCAAAACTATTCTCTTAGAGATACAGTATACTCTGCGACAGCTTTGATTTCTTCTTTGCTTAGGATCGGCTCATAAGCAGCCATGAGGCCTTTACCCTTTGTAATCTGTGTAATCGCCTCATCTAATGATATGGTAGATTTTGTAAGATCTTTTGATCCATTAATCCCGAGTTTGCCATCAGCACCGTGACATAAAACACAATTAATTTTAAATATCTTTTTTCCATCAACTGCTTTGGCTGCAGCAGCTTTCTTATCCTTTTTAGCAGGTTTAGTGCTCTTCTTATCGTTTGCATCCGCACAAGCAATGATGAGCAAAATAACCGACATCAACATGAATAGCTTTTTCATTTGTTCAAAATTTATGGAAATATAATCATTGTGCGAATATATTTATTATTGTGAGATAGAATTCTTTATCCAAGGGGTCATGACCCCTTGTGTAGATTGCCATTATAATGCATCAAATTCCTTTCTTTTATTATCGAACCAATCCTTCATGGCATTTGGCGTCTTCATAAGTTCTCTCATATCAGACATGGCCTTTAAGTGAGATTCTTCTTTTTGGTGGATCATATCAGCACCATGGGCTTTGCTCATTTCAGCTATCTCCTCAAAAGTATTTGCATGAAATTCCAGATCACAGGCACCTCCAAGTTGTTTACAGCTCATTGTTTTCATTGTGTTAATTTGATTTATCTAAATGTAAGCAGATAAATTTATTATACAAAAGTATAGACAATATACCGCATACTAGGAATTGCCTATTGATCTATCTATGACAAATTTGATATTTGGAAATGTAATGTAATGATAGTTTGTTCGGCAAGTTTTAGAAAATCTGCATATCGCATAAAATCAAACTTCCCATTCTTCTTCAAAAAAGAATTCAATGTCAATCTTTGAATTCCAGCTGATTCTAAAAGCTTAACCATAGCTAAGAAATCATCCTCTATATAAGGAACATGATATAATTTCAGAAACTGGGTCTTAAGTTCACTGTGAAACTCTATTAGGTGATTTTTGGAAGACTGCCTATTAATTCCTGACATACTATGAAGTCAATGTATACAATATATATTGTCATGTCAACTATATGTCAAAATGCTTAAGACATTTAACTAAAATGAAACCAAATATAACAAGTATGTGCCAAACATCTTATTTCCCAAATTAGCAGATCCACCAGACTGAGTTGTATTATTAATTAAATATGATCTTTCGGCTCCTATATGTTACTGCAAAGGAAATGAAACTTTTAGAAGTCAGATATTTTTTAAGATCTCCCTCTATGACAGCACCAAATTCAGTTTTATCCCATCTTGTTATGGTTGATTACGCGGAATAAATGAAGGTTTGTTCTCATCAAAAACAAGACTCAGTTCATTGCTTGTTGCAAAGCCCATTTGAATTCCTATCATGGCGTATGGGCAAAAAGATTTATTACTAAATTTGTATCCTACTAAAAGAGGCATGTTGATCTAATAAAATGAAGCAGTCAATCGTATTAAAAGGGCTGGTATCTAGGAATTCAAATTCTTGATCTATGGCTTCTCTTTTATTATAAATTAATTCCGTTTGCAAGAATAATCTATCAAATTGATAAGTAAAGAGTTAGCCTCCACTAATCGAATTAAAATTTGGCAATGAAGCACCTCTAATGGCTCTATTCTTATCGCTTAAACTTATAAGGCCAAAAATATAAGATATAGATGTACCAATATAGAAACCTTTGAAATCAGTGTCCTGTGCAAAACTTATGTTTCCGATGGTCGCAATACTTAGGCATATACTTAAAAGTAATCTGTTCATTAAAATTGAATTATTAATTATAAAATTAGTTCTTAACTGCGAATAGCAATATTTAAATTTTAAAAATACAGATTTATAAAAACAACAAAAAAGAAAACTTTCAAGTGACAGATTCGCTCTTGAAATAGACTCACTATTTAACATAAAAACCAAATAAACTTTTAATAAGTCTTTAGTTTCCTAAGTTTAAATGTCCTACATTTGCATTCTATTGAACACTGAAGTTAAAATACTAGAGATCAGTACTCAGCTCTTTATGACCTATGGATTAAAGAGTGTCAGTATGGATGACATTTCCAGAAAACTGGGTATTTCAAAGAAGACCTTATATCAACATGTTGGCAACAAAAACGACTTAGTCAAACAAGTCATTCAGAAATTTATTGGATTACAGCATGAAGTCATCCTCTCTATTACGAATGAATCTTCTGATGCAATCGAAGAGTATTTAGATTTATCAAGACATTTTTTAAGTACGATTCGTCAGATGAAACCGACGATTACTTATGATCTACAAAAGTATTATTCGGATAGTTGGAACATTATCACCAAGGATCATTTTAATTTTTTGCAGAATGTTATTCAGAAGAACATTGAGCGAGGAATTGATCAAGAACTCTATAGGCAAAATGTCAACGCTGATATCATCGCCAAACTTTATATCAGTAAAAATCACGCTATAGCAGATGAGTCATTATTCCCACTACAAAAATATAGTAAGGATGAACTGCTCATTGAATTTGTAAAATACCATTTACATGGAATCGCTTCTGCGAAAGGAATTAAGAGAATGAAAACTATTTTGAAGAAACAGTTATGAATAAAATTCTGACTACGATTATAATATTATCGTTTTCGCAAATGCTATATAGTCAATATAGATTCACTTTGCCCCTGGCAATCGACTATGCAGTAGAGAATAGTAATGCCATGAGAAAAGAACGACTCAATGTCTTGGATGCAGAAGAAAGAGTCAAAGAATTTAAATCCTTTGGCATGCCCCAACTGGATGCTGGAATTAATTATTCACATTATTTTCTAAGACCTTCCCAACCGACAGAAGATTTTTTGACTCCTGCTGTATTTGGCATCTTAAATCAATTTGTTTTTGATGAGCCTATCGATCCAGGAGAACCTGAAACATTTAATTTCTCATTTGTCAGAAAAAACAATCTGACTGGCTTTTTAGATTTCAGAGCATTATTATTTGATGGTGTATTCTTTGAAGGACTGAAAGCTGCAAAAGTGTCTGTAGACTTAGAAAGAGAACGATCAAAACTCACAAAAAGAGACATAGCTATCCAAGTCACACAATCCTACCTAGGTGTATTAATTGCTGTCGAAAATCAGAGCATCATTGAAAAAAATAAAGTAACAATTGAAAACCTTTTATTTGAGACTACTGAGACTTATAAAGCAGGATTCGCAGAAAGTCTAGACGTCGCCAGATTAAAACTAACATTAGAAAATTTAAGAGCAGAAGAAGAAACTTTAAGTCAATTAATTGCGCTTAGTAAAGATGTTTTAAAATTTCAAATGAACTATCCTTTGGAAGAAGATATCATATTACTTGACAATCTAGATGTGATGTTAGATGCGATCCAGCTGTCCTCTAACCTTTATCTCACTGAAGAAACACTAGAATACGACAATAGACCTGAAATACAAGTTTTAGAAAAATCCATCGAACTTGACGGCTATGATATTAAAAGATTAGGGCTGAGATGGCCTGTTTTAAAAGGCAACATAAATCTACAAGAGTCATTACAAAGAGATAAAATATTTAATGCCAATGAAGCTGGTTTTATCGCAGGAGGATATGTGGGTTTGAGCTTGAATTATTCAATTTTAGATGGGAAAGAAAGATCGTCTATGCAACAACGGTCTAAGATTAGAAAAGAAAAGAAATTCTTTGATTTACAAGATTTCAAAAGAGCTATGTTTCTTCAAGCAAATAATGCTCAAAACTCATTGATTAGTAAAAAGAAAGCTTTGGAGAATAGAAAAAATATACTTGAACTCACGGAACAAATCTATGAGAAAACAAATATAAAATTCAAAGAAGGCGTCGGTTCAAGTGTGGAAGTAAGCCAAGCAGAAAGTGTATTATACGACGCGCAATCTAATTATATCAGAGCGATGTACGATGTCATTCTTGCTAAAACAGATTTGGATATAGCTCTAGGTAATATTAAATAATTGAAATATAATTCAGAACAGATGAAGTTGAGATTTTCTTTCATTTATATCGTGTGTTTATTTTTGGTCGCTTGTCAGTCTAATACAGAAGTAGAAGAAATACCTTCTGATCTTGCTGGTAAAAAGTCATATTTAAAAAACAAACAAGCGCAATTAAAAGAACTAGAAGTTGACATAAAATCATTAGAAGCCGATATCATAGAGATGGACCCTTCTATGAAGAAAGCCCCGACTTTAGTGACGATTGATACAATCCAAAAAAGTAGTTTTGAAAGATTTGCGACCTTACAAGGTAACATCATATCAGAAGACCTTGTGAATGCATCAAGTGAGATTGGTGGACGAATTTTAGACATTTTTGTCAGAGAAGGACAGAATGTTAGGCGTGGTCAATTGATTGCTAAGATTGATTTAGAAGTCATACAAAAGCAAATCGCGGAAATAGACATTTCATTAGATCTTGCAAATACGATCTATGAGCGGCAGAAAAGATTATGGGATCAAAATATTGGTAGCGAGATTCAATACTTACAAGCCAAAAACAATAAAGAAAGATTAGAAAAAAACTTGGAAAGCATTCAGTTTCAACTGTCAAAACAAAATGTGTATAGTCCAAGTTCTGGTGTCGTCGAAAGAGAAGTCAGACAGGCTGGAGAGCTCACTTCTGCTGGCGGTCCGATTATACAAATATTGAATACAAATAAAGTGAAAGTCGTCGTCGATGCTCCTGAATCATATCTAGGCATTGTCAAAAGAGGAGACTATGTAGATATTAAAATACCAGCCATTGAAAAAGAATTTAGAGGGAAAATAAGCCTCCTTGGCCGTATGATTGATCCTGCAAACAGAACATTTAAAATAGAAGTCGATCTCAACAATAAGTCAGGCATTTACAAACCAAATCTTGGTGCAGAAATGCTTGTAAAAGATTTAGAACTTGATGATGTATTAGTGGTACCAGTCAACCTTGTCCAACAAGAAGTCAGTGGCGACAAATTCGTATATGTCGTAGACGATCCATATGCAACAGAACTGAATAGTCGAAAAGTTTATATCTCTACAGGAGAAAATTATGAAGACAATGTCATCATCGAGGAAGGTCTAAAAGCAGGAGACTTGCTAATCGTGAAAGGCGCAAGACAAATTTCAAATAAAGAATTGATTTCTATCCAATCATAAAATGAACGAAGCCTCTAATAATTCATCCCAATTACGTGAATTCAGTTTAACTAAATTCGCAATTGAAAATGGCACTAGTATTTTTTTACTGGCATTTATGATTTTCTTATTTGGCATTCAAGCTTATATTGCGATGCCCAAAGAGAAATATCCTGAAGCATATTTTCCACGTGTGATTATTACGACTCCATACTTCGGAAACTCTGCATCAGAAATAGAAAACCTAATTACGAGACCAATTGAAAAAGAACTAAAAAGTATAAATGGCATAGATGATATCTCCTCCACTTCTATCCAGGATTTCTCTATGATAAATGCACAATTTGGGACTGATGTTGATATCGACCAAGCAGTGGATGATGTTAAAGAAGCTGTTGACAAAGCAAATTCAGAACTACCGACAGACCTTGATACTAAACCAGAAATTAGAGAAGTAAATGTCTCAGACCAACCGATTGTAGTGGTCAATGTAGCTGGTCCTTTCAACATGGATAAACTCAGAAATTACGCAGAATTTTATCGAGATGAAATAGAAGAAATACCTGAAGTGTCTAAAGTCGATATGAAAGGTGCTCTTGAACGAGAAGTCAAAATCAATGTCGATCTCCGAAAAATGGAAGCAGTCGAAACGTCCTTCATGGACATTGAAAATGCGATCGCAAGAGAAAATATGTCAATGTCTGCTGGTGAAATCATTAGGAATGACTTTAGACGCTCTATCCGCGTATTGGGACAATTTACAGAATTCGAAGAGATAGAAAATGTCATCATTAAAAGTGAAAATGAACGGCCAATTTATTTACGAGATATTGCAGAAGTAGAATATGGTTTTGAAGAGCGGAGCACTTATGCCAGAGTAAATGGCTATCCCGTCATTTCACTTGAAGTAAAAAAACGTGATGGTCAAAACTTATTATCTGCTATTGACAAACTTGATCTGGTATTAGAAAATGTTAGATCAAGATTTCCTGAAGAATTAGAAATTACAAAATTTAATGACTTATCTATATCCACCAGAGATGAGGTTTCAAATTTGGAGAATAGTATTATCTCAGGTGTCATCTTAGTGACATTAGTCTTACTCTTTTTCCTAGGTCTACGTAACGCGGCATTTGTCGGATTGGCAATTCCATTGTCAATGCTCATTGGTATTTTGATATTATATCTAAGTGATGTGAGTTTAAACATTGTGACATTATTTAGTTTGATACTGGCATTAGGTCTTTTGGTTGATAACGCGATTGTCACAGTCGAGAATATTTATCGCTACATGGATGAAGGAAAGAATGGTCACTACTCTGCATTGTATGGTGCTTCTGAAGTGGCTATGCCAATCATTGCATCAACAGCGACAACACTTGCAGCATTTATCCCGCTACTCTTATGGCCAGGCATCATGGGAATGTTCATGAAGTATTTTCCGATTACATTGATTGCAATATTGACCTCTTCATTATTCGTCGCTTTAGTTATTAATCCTGTACTGACTTCGAGATTTATGAAAATCGATAAGGCTGCAGAGACAAACAAAGCTAAAAACAGAAAACGCAGGAATGTTTTGATTTGGGTAGTGATCATGATTACCTCAGCTGTATTGTCTCATTTTGCAGGTATTTTTTGGCTGAGGAATATTCTTGGCTTCGCGGTCATTCTGACAATTGTGAATTTCATTTTCTTAAGACCAGCTTCTTTTGCTTTTCAAAATACAATCCTTCCAGCTTTAGAGTCAGCTTATAACCGGTTTATCAAGTTTGTATTAAAAGGAGTGATGCCAATCATTGTATTTCTAGGAACATTTTTTCTATTAGGATTTTCGATATTTTTGATGAAAGTGAGTCCACCGCCTATTGAGTTCTTTCCATCTCCTGATCCAAATTTTGTAAATGTCTTTGTAGAGTTACCTATCGGTACAGACATAGAAGCAACTAATAAATTATTATTAGAGTTAGAACAAAAAGTAACTGAAACCGTAGATTCATATGGGGATGTCATCCAAGACATCCTGACTACAATTGGAGAAGATACAGGTGATCCAAATAAGCCACCCGAGCCTGGAGTTACACCTCATAAATCTAGACTAACTGTATCTTTTGTCTCTTCTAAATATAGAGGAAAGGTTAATACATTTGACATTATGGATGATATCCGAGAATCTGTAAAAGGATACGCAGGTGCGAAAATTTCTGTAGATAAAGATGCTGATGGACCACCAGTTGGACCGCCTGTTAATCTAGAGATTACTGGAGACGAGATAGACACTTTAGCATCATTATCAGAAAGATTAATCCAGTTTGTCAATAAAGAAAACATAGCAGGTATAGAAGAATTAACTCAAGATGTAAATATTGGTAAACCAGAATTACTCATTCATATTGATAGAAACGCTGCTCGTCGATACGGCTTGTCTACAGCACAAATCGCTAGCTCTATTCGGACAAGTGTTTTTGGAAAAGAAATTTCTAAATTTAAAAAAGGTGAAGATGAATATGCGATTCAGCTCAGAGCAGATAGCAAATACAGAAATGACATCACCAGTTTGCTCAATCAAAAAATTACATTTAGAGACCAAGCAAGACAAGGACGAATCGTACAAATCCCAATATCGACAATTGCAGAATTCGAATACTCATCAACATATACGAGTATCAAAAGATTAAATCAAGAACGTGTTATTTCTGTCTCATCAAATGTCCTAGAAGGATATAATGCAAATGAAATAAATGACGAACTTAGAAATGTCGTCGCAGATTTTGATATTCCAGAAGGATACAAAGTTGCCTTTACTGGCGAACAAGAATCTCAGGCAAAAGACATGCAGTTTTTAAAGTCAGCTTTCATGATCGCCATCTTTTTAATTTTTATTATTATCGTTGGTCAGTTCAATTCTTTGATTTCACCATTCATTATTATCCTTTCTGTTTTGTTTAGCACAATTGGTGTATTGCTAGGGTATATATTCGCCAATATGACAATATCTGTGATTTTTTCTGGTGTCGGCATTATCGCACTTGCAGGTATTGTTGTCAATAATGCAATCGTCCTCATTGACTATATCAATTTACTTGTCAAAAATAAGCGCGAGTCTCAAGGTATCAGTGATATGATCTATATGCTCAAAGAAGATGTGAAAAATTGTATTATCGAAGGTGGAGCGACGCGTTTAAGACCAGTGTTATTAACGGCAATCACAACTGTCTTAGGATTAATTCCATTAGCGATTGGCTTCAATTTTAATTTTAGAACTCTGGTTACCGATCTAAATCCAAATATATTTATTGGCGGAGACAATACTGCATTATGGGGACCGATGGCTTGGACTGTGATTTATGGATTAGTCTTCGCGACTTTCTTGACATTGATTGTGGTGCCTGTGATGTATTGGTTAGCCTACCGATTGAAGAGATGTTTTTTATTGTGGTCTCGTAAGGAAGAAGGAGCAAAGACTGAACTTGTTATAGAGGAGGAAGTCGGTGTTCAGTGGTGATTATTATTTATCGGATTAACTTATAGAAATTATTATTTGGAACTACATAGCTACATAGCCACATAGCTCACATAGAAGTAGAGTTAGAAGTTAAAGTCGCCTCAAAGTTTCATTCAGATAGTTTAGTAATCGGTGTCAATCTAATATATTCAAAAGCAACTTCTGCGCCTTCGGCTTGCACTGCGATTTGACCATGGGTGACTGTAGCACGACTACCATGATTGACAAAATCACCGTTGACCCAAACTTTTATTTGATCGTCTAGACATTCAATGGTCATCGTATTCCATTCGCCCAATTCATTTTCTGAACCATCAGTTAAGTTGAGTATTCTTCTCTTTTCGCCTTCTATGATTCCCCATTCTTCTTTTGGTCCTCTGCGCTCTATCATATTCGGTACAGTAATATCTTGCACGATGCACCAAAAGTCACCTGCATTTTCATGATACATTTGAACCTCAATAGATTTAGGAAACATATCATATAATGACCGTGGTGTAGATGCATGCACTAGTACACCACAGTTACCAGGTTCACCAACGAATCTATACTTTGTTTCAATTCTATAATTTGAAAATTCTTTGTCAGTGATCAAATGACCTTGAGGCGTCCCCAAGCTAACTAGTTGTCCATTTCTAATGATAAAAGGAATTGTCCCAGCAGCATTGTCATCCAAATCAGGAACATCAATATGCCACCCATCTAAATCTTGTCCATTAAATAAATTAATGGATTTTGTCTGACAAGAAAATAAGATGACAATAGACAGGATTATAATTAGGCAATTAGTTTTCTTCATAGTCATTAAATATAATATTCTCTTGTCAAGTGCGTAAAACAATTGCATTAATTATACTCAATGAAATTATAATACTAAAGAACAAGGCAATAAATTAACTTGGAAGGATATTCAATTTATGCTTCAATCTTCCAACTTTTCCTAAATACTTTTAATCTTACCACCATCAACTGGCAAGCTTACGCCAGTGATATAAGATGCTGCGGGACTCGCTAAAAACGCAACAGCCGCAGCAATTTCTTCAGGATCTGCGAATCGATTCATTGGTACTTCTGCGACCATGTCAGCTTTTACTTCTTCGAGACTTTGATTAAACATCTGCTGCCTTTTTTCCCATATCTCTTCTAAGCGCTCTGTATTTGTCGCTCCAGGTAAAATATTATTTACAGTAATTCCTGATGGCGCTAATTCGGCTGATAATGTTTTTGACCAACTTGCCATACTACCACGAATTGTGTTTGACACACCTAATCCACTGATTGGCTGTCGCACAGAAGTAGACACCATATTGATAATACGTCCATAATGATCAGCTTTCATACCTGGGATTAAAAGCTTAGCAAGCGTATGACTTGCGATGATATGTGCATTGAAGGCTGCTAAAAATTGATCAGGTGTTGCATCTTGAATCAGACCAGCAGCTGGACCGCCACTATTGTTTATCAAAATATGTATGGGGCCATTCGCTGCTATTTCATTTTTAATGCTCTTTTTTAAGGCATCGATGTCTGACACATCACAAGGAATGATTGAATTTGATAGATTATTCAGAGGATTAATTTCTTCTAATGCAATCTGCAATTTCGACTCAGTCCTTGATAGTAAAATAATCTCAGCACCAAGAGAGGCAAGTTCTTTTGCAGAAGCTAAACCAAGTCCACGCGAGCCTCCACACACCAAGGCTCTTTTACCAGTTAAATTTATATTCATATTCTTTATTGTATTGCAATTTGAGCATTATGAGACTTCAATAATTCGATATAGTCTTCTACATTAAAGTCTTCGTCATTAAACAAATTTACTCTTTGCCGACCATGTTCCTGCCGCTTAATGGACCTCGCAAATCTCCTGATACTATCTTTGTTATCAAGGATCAAACCAGGCACTTTCACATTTTGTCCTTCTTCATCTTTTGCAACCATCGTGAAATATGAAGAGTTGCAATGCTTGACATGTCCCGTTTGAATATTTTCAGCTTCAACTCTGAGTCCGACGACCATAGATGTTTGACCAGTATAATTCACTGATGCCTTCATTGTCAATAATTCACCGACTTCTACAGATGCTAAGAAGTCTACTCTATTTACAGAAGCCGTGACACAATAATGGCCCGAATGTTTAGACGCACAAGCAAATGCCACTTGATCCATCAAATTCAAAATATGTCCACCATGTATTTTACCACTAAAGTTAGAATGCGATGGAAGCATCAAATCTGAAATAGTCATATGAGACTCTTCACTCTTTCTATATCGTCTTTTCATATTATTTGCCTCTAACAAATTCTATTAAGTAGATTTAAAAATAACACTTAATCATTCAGCATCCACTTAGCCGTACAAAAATACAAATATACTTCAGAGGATAATTATATTGAGTCATGGAATACTCTCACCTGTTGTTTGATTTTGACAATACCCTCGTCGACTTCAACTATTGTGCATACAAAGGCCTGAAAGACACCTTCAATAATTATGATATTGAATGGACTGAATCAAATTATAAATTATATAAACAAATTAATCATACTGTTTGGACCGACTTTGAAAAAGGGCTTATCACGACTGAAGATATCCGACAAAAACGATTCACTTTATTCTTAGAATCCTTACACATTTCAAATATTGATGGTTATGAAATGAATGCCTATTACTTAGAACAGATCGTCGCTCACCCTAAAACACTTGACACGACTGTCGAAGCATTAGACATACTTCAAAATAAATACTCTTTGGGTATAGTGACCAATGGATTAAAAGAAGTACAACGTCGTCGACTCACCAAACATAGATTAGATAAATACTTTAGTCATATTTTTGTCAGTGATGAAATCGACCTTGCCAAACCTGACCCTCGATATTTTAATTATGTTTTTGAGAGAATAGCAGAAACAGACAAATCAAAGGTATTAGTGATTGGTGACAATATCAAATCCGATATTGGTGGAGCTCAGTCTTTTGGATTTCATGGCTGCTGGTTTAATCCAGACGAAAAAGAAAATTCAACAGATATTTCACCGATGTTTACGATTAGTCAGCTGACTGATTTAGTAAAGCTTATATCATGAAGATTGAAGAATTCACAGAGAGTATTCATCGAGGACTTTCAGTTAAGCTTCTTAAGCTTAACCAGTATCAATTTCTGCTATGATACAGTATATTAAATGATACAAGTAGAAAAATAAAATTGGTGAATATTTGTAAAGTACAGTCCCCATTTTTTCAATATAATCATCACAGTTTACTTACCAATTTGGCGCAAGCTCTCTAAATCTTGCGCCAAATTAGATAAGTAAATAAATCTTTATTGAATGTTAATCGGTAATGTGATATCTACATCCGTACCACCTACAGTAGCATCTGACACTTCTGTTTTAAGGTCTGGTTGATGCTTTAATATTACTCTAAAATTACCAGCAGATGATGTTGCTGCACCGGTAGTCCAATTAGTCAATAGACCAACAGGATTCCCATTCGCATCTTGATCATTATATTTAAGTGGGTCAGTTCTATTATCGACATTTCCATCACCTGAAGGATTAGAGAAGATATCTGCTGTGAACTCAAAGAAAAACATATGTTCATCATCTTCTTCTTTAATCTCAGCTGTGATATCCTCATCTTCCATTCCTAAAGTATTAGCTAAAGTAATCGACATTTCATAATCGGTATTCGCAGCTAGATTGATGTCATCTATCGTAGGACTTCCAACACCTTCGCCATCACTGTCAAACCAAGTGGCTGTTATTGCATCTCCTCCACTAGTCGGTGTAAAGGTCAATACGATTTGGCTGATCACCTCTTCCTCTTCATTGTGTCCATCACCTTCTTCTACAATTTCTATTGGAAATGTAATATCCACATCTGTACCTCCTACGCTAGCATCAGAAGTAGCTGTTTTTAAGTCAGGTTGATGCTTTAAGATCAGATTAAATTCGCCTGGAGTTTCTGTATGTTCTCCAGCTGTCCAGGTCGTTGACAGACCGACAGGATTACCATTCCCATCCATATCATTATAATTGAGAGGATCAGTTCTGTTATCTACATTTCCGTCGCCCGTCGGGTCAGAGAAAATACCATCCGTGAAAGAGAAAAAGAACATATGCTCTTCGTCTTCCTCCTGGATTTCTGCTGTAACATCTTCTACTTCCATTCCAAGTGTATTGCTCAGTGTGATGGTCATATTATAAGTTACACCTTCTTCTAAATCTATATCTTCGACAGTTGGGCTTGCGACTCCTTCACCATCCTCATCGAACCATATAGCAGTTACCGCTTCTTCACCGTTGTCAGGTGTGAATGTCAAAACGATTGAATTAATCACTTCCTCTTCTTCATCGTGTCCGTCTCCTTCAGCAATCGTCAGAGCGAAAGTAATATCTATGTCAGTGCCTCCGTCGGATGAAGTAGATGTCGCTGTTTTCAAATCAGGCTGATGCTTTAAGACAACATTAAATTCACCTGGTGTTTCAGAATGCTCTCCTGGAGTCCAAGTCGTTGAAAGACCTAAAGGGAGACCATTGGCATCCTGATCATTATAATTGATTGGATCGCTTCGATTATCCAGATTTCCATTTCCAGAAGGGTCAGAAAAGATGCCATCTGTGAAGCTAAAAAAGAACATATGTTCATCAGCTTCTTCGTTAATTTCAGCTGTGATGTCTTCATCAGTTGTTCCTAATGTATTCGTTAATACTATAGCTAATGTATAGCTTATATCTTCTTCTAATTCGATATCATCTATGGTTGGTGCTCCACTTCCTTCTCCATCGGCATCAAACCAAGTCGCCACAATCGGATCTTCGTCATTGTCTGGTGTAAAAGTCAGTGTCACTTGAGAAATCTCTTCTTCTTCCTCGTTTTCCATCTCCATTTCCATTTCCATTTCCATTTCCATAGGGTCATCATCACCACATCCAACTATAAAGCCAAGTGCTAGAAACAAGAATAAATAAAGTATTGAATTTATGTTTTTCATATTTTGAAATTAATCTCTTTAAAATAAATGCAATATAATTGCATTTATTGGTTTTATGCAACAAAGATGTAATTAAAAGTCGGCGCTAATAGTTAAAGAAAGGTTTCTGCCGGGTGCATCTGAGAAGTATCTCAACCGATCGGTATAAGAGCGATATGTACTACTTAAAGCGTTCTCAACTCTTAATTCTAAGCTGAATGATTTATATCTGTAGTTCATATACGCTCCCAAGAGGAAATATTCATTTGGAGCCTGAATAAAGTCAAATATTTCATTAGGATTAACTTCTACACGACCATTTTGAAAGGCAATAGGTTCAATGACTCCTGGCGCATACCATTGCTTAGCCATATAATCAAGATGTAGTCCACATCCCCATTGTTCCTGAGTAAATTCTAATGAGTAGTTTATATTGAGTGGAGGAATTTCTATGAAAGATTGATTGTTCTCTATTTCGTTAGCATATACGTATGAAATCTTGGCCTCGGAAGTCAGATGTTCTGAATGACGAAATCGAATATCCCAATCACTTCCTAAGAAAAGCGCATCAGTTTGGCTAAAAATGAAGTAAGGAAATGTACCTGCAACATTCGTCGTAACACCAAATGGTCTCAAAAAGATATAATCATTGATTCGATTGATATAAAAGATAAATTCGGCGTTAATTTTTTTGGTATTCATTTCAATTCCTGATACCCATTTAAGACTTTTTTCAGAAGGTACTCTTCGATCATTCTCATCAAAAACGCTCGTCAAAGGAGTCGTTATTTGAGGATTAAAATTATACCTCCACAATCCAAATTGAATGCGTGAAAAGTGATAACCAAATGAATATAGTTCAGAAACATTAGGTGGTCGCCAAGCAGTTCCAACATTCGTAAACGCTGATAGCGATTCATTTATCTCTTTTCTAAAGCCTAAGGTAAATGTGGCATTGGTAAAATTCACATCATTAGAATAAATCGTAACATCTCTAATCGTATCCACTACACTCAGCGTTTGATGATCAATGCGTAGACCTAGTTCCAAAACCGATTCATCAAATTTTAGCGATTGTATAGAATAAGCCCCAAGATTGAATACTTTATAATCTGGAACAAAATTAATTGGGTTAGAGCCAGGCTCATTAATACTATTTTGTGAAAAGAATTGTAAACCAGAATGACCATCCCATTTTCCTCGGCTGGGCTGAATCCACTCTGCTTCGAAGGTATGAGACAGCAGCTTTAAATCGATCACAGGACGCTCATTTAGTTCACCTCTTCTAATGTCAAATTCTCGTCTGATATTCTGTTGGACTCCATATTGCAATTTAAATACATGATCTCCAAGAAACATTGACAATTTAGATTTCAGCAAGCCGTGTTGAGTTTCGTGTTTGGGATTTTGAATGTTGTAAGTTTGTTCGAAAGTAGGACTTGGGGTGCCTCGGTCAATCGCATTCTGTAAATCTTGAAGATTGCCAACCAGAGAGCCTCGTAAAACGCCAAGTTCTTGATCCAAATAACTACCTGAGATTTCAAGTTCTAATGCTGGCTGATGAAATAAAGCATTAAAACTTCCTCCATTTTCTCTCTTTCCTGTATTTGATAAATTATAGTTAGGCGCTTGCAAATCCCCTTGTCTGATACCAAAGCCACTCGCATTCCATGCAAATCTGTGAGACCCTTGTGCTAAGTTGATCTGACCACTATAAGCTCTTCCATTCGTTTGGTATGAAGATCCAACAGACCCATTCAACTTTTCATCGAGTACCGGTCTTTTTGAATTATACAATATAACACCACCCAAGGCTTCTGGACCATACTTAACTGTTCCTGCACCTTTGACGACCTCTATTTCATTAACATGAGAAGGATCTATTTCTGGAGCATGTCCATCTCCCCAAACTTGATACGCATGTCTTAGCCCATCATTCATAACGAGGACTCGATTAGAATGTAAGCCATGTACGATTGGTTTGGAAATATTAGTTCCAGTCTTAAGTGTAGATATACCAGAGACTCTTTCTGTGAGGTCTCCGACGGAAGTGCTTAGGAGAGCGACTTTATCAATTTCTAAATTTTGAATAGCAAGTGATTTAAATGCGTCTAGTCTCGAACCTTCGATGACAACACTTTCCAATAATGTCTCATCCGGCGCCATATAAATCATTGGGTCCTCATGATGAAAATCGTGATGATGCTCTACAGTTTTATAACCGAGAAAACGTGCTTCTAAATGGAATTCTTCATCACAGACATTCTGTATAACAAACGCTCCATTTTCATCCGCGGCAACTCCTTGACCAGTTTCTTTTATACTGACTGTTGCGAAAGGGAGAGGTTCCTCACTTACTAAATCCATGACTTTTCCTTTGATCATTTGATCACATGTATCTTGCTGACTGAACAATAAGCCATTTGAATACAGTAGTAAAAAGAAAACTACACTAACTTTAAAGACAAGCATAGTTTTTTGACTGATCTGGCGAAATCGAATTGAAACCATTCTAAGCTACACATGTTTTGCATATGCCTTTTAATATCAAATTAGCTTCAGTCACTTGATATCCAGGAACCTTGACCGATGGGATATGTTGTTCTAGGCATTCAATAGTTCCGCATTCATTGCACTTAAAATGCATATGATCGTGATTATGATCCTCAGAGTTGCAAGTGTCATGGCAAAGTCCGTAGGTGGCAAAACCACTATCATCTGGAATTTTATGAAGAACCCCATTTTCGGTAAATGCACTTAAGGTTCTGTACAAAGTCACACGGTCTGAATCAGAGAATTCATCTTCAAGGTCTCTAAAGGACAAGGTCCTGTTCTGGCGAATAAAAAACTCAAGAACATCTACTCTGCCAACTGTGACTCTAAGTTTATGAGTCTTTAATATATTCTTAATATCACTATATCTGAGCATAAACCATACATTTTGATTAAGGCAATCTTTTGCAAAAATGGGCTTTTTGTTTGATTCTAAGTGTACTTGCCTTTTTATTCAACGAATATTTTTCGATAGAAATACAAACTAGACAATTATCTCTTCCCAAAGCTACGGTAAAAGAAGATCATTTAATAGTATATTTGCAACATTGTTGCATTTATGTGTTTTTCTTATATTAGGATCATATAGATCTTAACATTAAAAAGAGTGTCTTACTAAAATTGAAATTAGTCATTAAAATAGCTGATCGTATGTGTCAATCGAATCTAAGAATCTTAAGCCTTTTCTTATTGATATTTTCCGTAAATCTTGATATAAATTCACAAGATATTTTGACATGGGATCATCTAGCAGATGTAACATTTGAAGAAAAGTTTGATGAAGAGATTGGTGGATCTTGGCTGATTCCAATATTTGGGGATAACATCAAGACTTATCAAAATAAGCAAGTAGAATTAGAAGGATTTCTGATTAATCTTGATCTTGACTTTACATTAATTATTATCTCTAAAAACCCATATGCAGCATGTTTCTTCTGTGGCATGGCTGGTCCTGAAACAGTAGTCGAAATACAACTGACACATCCTATAGATAAATTCAAATTAGATCAAAGAGCAATAATTCGTGGTGAACTATTACTCAATAAGATCGACTTTGATCACTTTAATTATATACTTAAAAATGCTTCGATTACATTTATCGATTGATATAAAAAAACCAGTTATGAGTCTCAAAGAATCAGAAAGACTACCCAATCCGACGACCATCCTCACAGGATTTCTTGGTTCAGGAAAAACAACTTATTTGAATCATCTTCTCAATGAGAATCCTGAGACTAAGTTCGCGATTATAGAGAATGAATATGGCGAACAAAGTATTGATAGCGATTTGATCATGAGAGCTGAAGACAATATTGTAGAGCTTAACAATGGCTGTTTGTGCTGTACTCTTAATGAGAATCTATATGAAATATTAAATGAACTATATCATAAAAGAGATGAGTTTAGTGAGTTGATTATCGAGGCGACCGGCATTGCAGATCCAAGAGGATTAGCGGCACCATTTTTAACAAACCCAGCCATAAAAAAACAATTTCCACTGCGTCAAGTGATCTGTTTGGTCGACGGTGCTTTAATAGATCAACAGCTCGAAGAAACTGAAGAAGCGATTCATCAGATCACATTTAGTGATGTTTTAATAATTAATAAAACTGACTTAATACATCAGGATAAAATAGATCGTTTGACAAAGAAGTTAAACCGACTCAATCCATTAGCCAAGATTGCATTGGGGAATAAATCGAACTTCCCTACTATCCATATGAAATTGGGCGAATCGTTCTCAGAAAATGTCGATGAAACAGAAAACCAAATATTCCCAATTCAAAAACCTACACCACACCATCATCACAGTCACACAGATGGTCTCGTGTCCCACACTTTAAGATTTGACCGTCCCAACTGATCAAGAGTTACAAACAGAAAAATGGAAAATGGGCTATCGTGATGAATGGCCGATTGAAAGAGTCTATGCTGTTAAGTAAAAACCACAGGCCATATCCATACAGCTTTTGCCCTTATTTATTTTTTGTGCAACAAAGTTGCATTTGTTAAATATGAGCTTATATTTGCAACATCGTTGCATCTATAAACACCAATGATGACTAATCACTCTCAAACAAAAAAACTGCTCGCCCCTAGTTTGGAGGCCAGAGATCTTTGTATGCAATTTGGACATAACATTGCATTGGATAAATTAAATTTTAAGGTCAATAAGGGAGAAATATTTTGCTTATTAGGGCAAAACGGAGCAGGAAAGACAACGACAATCAATATATTTTTAGGGCTACTCAATCCTACATCTGGAATAGCATTGATTAATGATGAGTCAGTCTTAAATCATAAAAACGTATCCCAACAATTGGCATACATCCCAGAAGTGGTTCAACTTTATGGAAACCTTTCAGGGATAGAAAACCTAAACTTTTTTAGTAGACTTGCTGGCCAGCAATATTCTATTTCACAATTAGAGTCATTACTTAGCAAAGCAAATCTACAGAAGGGAGCGCATCATCAAGCATTATCTAAATATTCTAAAGGAATGCGACAAAAAGTTGGTATCGCTATTGCCGTCGCTAAAGATGCATCTTTCATATTGATGGATGAACCAACCTCAGGTCTAGATCCAAAAGCTTCAGCAGAATTTGCGAAAACCTGTAAATCATTGTCCCAAAGTGGCGTAGGCATATTCATGGCAACGCATGACATTTTCAATGCAGTAAATATCGGTAGTCGTATCGGTATCATGAAAGAAGGTGCCATAGTCCACGAATCTAGTACTACTGATATCACACCTCAAGAATTACAAAAACTATATGTGAAAACTATTTAATAAATAAAAATGAATAAAAATCTTTTAACTACAATATTTTGCTTGTTCTTTATAGCACAAGCAATATCCCAACAGACATTAAGCGGAAGTATACAGACAGCTGATAATACGCCACTTATAGGTGCTACAGTTCTAGCCACGAGCAATAAAAATACTCAAACAGGCACAATCAGTGATGCTAATGGCAACTTTAAAATAGAATTAAAAGATGCAGGGAGCTACACCCTAAATGTGAGTTACCTAGGCTATTCAACATATTCAGAAAATGTAAATATCAGTTCTGGTAGCAATACAGACCTAGGCACAATCGTCCTCATAGAATCAAGTCAATTGTTACAATCAGTAGAAGTCGTAGGACGACGAAGAAAAGACTACAATAGTGATTATTCATTTTCTGGGACTAAAGTAGCGATACTAAACAAAGAGCTTCCACAGTCCATTTCATCTGTCACCAAAGAATTCATAAGTGATAGACAAGCATTTCAACTAGCAGATGCTGTCAAGGCAGTCAGTAATGTGGCAGCCACAGGCATATACAATCACTACAATATCAGAGGCATTACACAGGCCGATGATGGTCAGGTGATAAATGGTCTGCGTACGCGTCAGTATTATTTTCTACAACCCATCACTTCGCATCTCGAAAGAGTAGAAGTCATTAAAGGGCCTTCTTCGGTAACGTTCTCTAGTGCAGACCCAGGAGGCACAGTGAATATGGTCA